>CENP01045800.1_pt1 | contig 155731 bp, 147 predicted proteins | sample 361281 | NCBI WGS metagenome assembly CENP01 (sample SAMEA2591122, study PRJEB7988) | marine metagenome | biome: marine biome (ENVO:00000447); feature: deep chlorophyll maximum layer (ENVO:xxxxxxxx); material: saline water (ENVO:00002010), including plankton (ENVO:xxxxxxxx) | depth 70 m
TGCAGAAGCTGCTGTAGCCTTGGCAATTATATTAAATATTTTTAATAATTTTGGTAGTATCAATATTGATGATGCAAATAAAATGAGTCACTAATTATGATTAATTATGGTATAGCAATTTTATTACTTCCACTTTTATCATTTATAATAATGATTTTTGTAGGTAAAAAATTACCAAATAGAGGTGATTGGTTATCCATAGGTTCAATAGCTATAACACTTTGCTTAAGTTTAGCATTATTTTCAATGATGTTGTTAAAATATGATCCTTACTTTAAAGTTGAAGAAATTTGGACTTGGTTTAATTTAGGAACTCTTGATGTAAAGATTGGAATCTTAATTGATAATATAACTATAATTATGTTGTTAGTAGTTTCTTTGGTTTCAACTTTAGTGCATATTTATTCTACCGCATACATGAAAGAAGATCCAAGATATTCGCGGTATTTTGCTTTTTTATCATTATTTACATTTTCCATGAATGGAATCATACTTTCAAACAACCTATTAGGAATTTATATTTTTTGGGAATTAGTAGGTTTAAGTTCATATCTTTTAATTGGATTTTGGTTTGAAAAAGAATCAGCAGCTAATGCTAGTAAAAAGGCATTTCTTGTAAACCGAGTTGGAGACATTGGAATGTTTATTGGAATTATGCTATTTTTTAGTACTATTGGTTCATTTTTATTTAAAGATTTATATTTAGGTGTTTCTAAAGGATTGTTTTCAGTTGATACTCTTACAATTGCCGGTTTATGTCTTTTTGCTGGTGCAATTGGAAAATCAGCACAATTTCCACTTCATATTTGGCTACCAGATGCAATGGAAGGTCCTACGCCTGTCAGTGCATTAATTCATGCTGCAACTATGGTTGCTGCAGGAGTATATCTGGCATTTAGATTATTTCCAATTTTCACTCCTCAAGCACTAACAATAATTGCATATATAGGAGGAGTTACTGCAGTTTTTGCAGCAATAATCGCTATAACTCAAAATGATATTAAAAAAGTTTTAGCTTATTCAACCGTTAGTCAGCTTGGATATATGGTTTTAGCTGTTGGTGTAGGAGCATATACTTATGGTTTTTTTCATTTAGTAACACATGCAGCATTTAAGGCCGGATTATTTTTATGTAGTGGAAGTGTGATTCATGCAATGCATCATGCATATCATAAAATAGATGATCATAAATCTGATCCTCAAGATATGAGGAATATGGGTGGAATTAAAGATAAAATGCCTATCACATTTTATACAATGTTATTTTGTACAATAGCTTTATCAGGTATACCATTTACTTCAGGATTTTTATCAAAAGATGCTGTCCTCGCAGGTACATTAGCATTTTCTTCACAATTTCCAAATCATTTTTTACTATCTCTTTTTGCTTTTAGTGCGGCATTATTTACAGCTTTTTATATGTTTAGGTTGATATTTATGACATTTTATGGAAAACCTAACTCTAAAAAAGTTTTTGAGAACATTCATGAATCTCCTATTCAAATGACAACTCCACTTATTATTTTATCTTCTTTGTCTTTTTTCCTGTTTTTTACTTTCCCGAATTTTAATCCACTTGCATATGATGGATGGTTCATGACATTAGTAAAGTCAAAAGATTCATTAGTTCCCGGTTATTTAAATCCCACAGCATATCAAATTAAAGAAGAAATAAGTCAAGCACATAATCTTGCTATGCTTCTCTCTTTGTCTGTAGCAGCACTTGGAATTGGTTTTGCTTTTTTAACTTATTATTCAAAGCTTATTTCTTCAGATGTCGTTTATAAAAGATTGAGATTTATGTATAACTTGTCATATAATAAATTTTTTATTGATGAAATTTTAAAAAAATATATCATTGATCCATTTTTGAAATTTTCTAGATACATTGCCATTTTTGATTGGGATATTTACGACAAATATTTTATTAATGGGATTGGTAAAACAACTGAAAGGTTTTCTAAAGTTGTGGGTAATTTATGGGATTATAAATTTCTTGATCAAAAAATTATTGATGGATTTGGTCATTTTACTAAATTTTCTGGCTCAAAATTACGTCTTATTCAAAGTGGTAAAATACAGAATTATTTAATTTTAGTATTAGTTGGGTTAATAATTATTTATGTTTTTCAAGCTATTTAGATAAAAAAGGGAAAAATATTTTATGGATTTTAATATTTTAAGTTGGTTGATTTGGACTCCAGTAATAGGTGCAATTTTAATTGTTATTTTACCAAAAAATAAAATTCATTTAATTAAATGGATTGCTGTTTTATTTACTGGTATTCAATTGCTTTTATCAATTTTGTTATGGTTTAATTTTGATAATAATACCCAAGGATTTCAGTTCATGGAAAAATCTCCTTGGATTCCTTCATTTAATATAACCTATATGCTTGGGGTTGATGGTTTAAGCTTGCCAATGGTTGGGTTAACTGCTTTATTATCTTTTTTATGCGTTTTTGTAAGTTGGAAAATTGAAAAAGCACCAAAGGGATATTTTAGTCTTTTCTTATTATTAGATGCTGGCATGATGGGAGTATTTTTATCGCTTGATTTCTTTTTATTTTATATTTTTTGGGAGGTAATGCTTCTTCCAATGTATTTTTTAATAGGAATTTGGGGAGGTCCCAATAGAGAGTATGCAGCTATAAAGTTTTTTCTATATACTCTATTTGGTTCCGTATTGATGTTAATTGCAGTTCTTGCTCTTTATTTTTCATCAGGAAGAACTTTTGATATGATTGAATTAATGTCAACTGCTCCAACTACACTCAGTCAAATTTCTTGGTGGGGTTTTAGTGGAATCAAAGTTGTTTGGTTATTATTATTTATTGGTTTCGCAATTAAAGTTCCTATTTTTCCTTTTCATACTTGGTTACCTCTTGCTCATGTTGAGGCACCAACTGCAATTTCTGTTATATTAGCAGGAGTATTATTGAAAATGGGAACTTATGGTATTCTAAGAATAAATTTTCCAATGATTCCAGATGGAACCGTTTGGTTTGCAGGAATATTAGCTTTTTTAGCACTGATTAATATAATCTGGGGAGGTATGTGTGCATTAGCCCAAACAGACCTTAAAAAAATGGTAGCTTATTCATCAATTAATCATATGGGTTATGTTATGTTGGGTATGTCTGCTGTTGTTGCTGCAGGCTCAAAATATGATTCAAATATTGCAGCTGCAGAATTGGGAATGAATGGAGCAGTTCTTCAAATGTTTAATCATGGAACCATAACTGCCATGTTATTTATTTTAGTTGGAGTTGTTTATGATAGAGCGCATCATAGGGACATTAATGGTTTTGGAGGATTAGCATCAAAAACACCAATTTATGCTGCTATTGTGGCTCTAGCTTGGTTCGCTGGTTTGGGTCTTCCAGGTTTATCAGGTTTTATTAGCGAAGCAATGACTTTTTTGGGTGCTTTTCCAGTTTATAGAAATATTGTAATATTGTCTACAATCGGAATATTATTGAATGCAGCCTATTTTTTAAGGTCATATCAGAAAATATTTTTGGGTAAATTAAATGAAAAATATAAAGATCTACCCGAGATTAATACCAGGGAAATTATGATTTTAATTCCACTAGCAATTCTTGTTATTTTTCTTGGTATATATCCTACTCCTCTTTTAGATGTTATGAAAACAACTATGTCTGAAATAATTTTTAGAGTCGAAGTAAGTGAGTTATTAGCTAAATAGTTTTATGGATAATATTCAAAGTACAGTTTTTTTTATTCCTGAGCTAATATTAGTTGTAACAGTTGCATTATGTCTGATCACAGATCTTTTTTTGAACAAAAAAAATTCATTTAATGTTGCTTATGTTGCTTTGATTGGAATTTTTCTATCAGGGTTATCACTTTGGTTTTCTTCTCCACTTACAAATACCAGTTTATTTTTGAATACTATTGTTTTAGACCCGTTTTCAAGAATATTTAAGTTTATATTTCTTATTTCATCATTCATCACAATTCTCATTTCATTAGATACTTCTGAGCTTAAAAATAGAGGCCTTGGTGAATATTTTACACTTATAACAGCTATGATTTTTGGATTGATTTTAATGGTTTCAAGTGTTGATTTAATAATGATTTATTTATCAATAGAGTTAGTTTCTATTATATCTTTCATTCTAGCAGGGTATTTAAGATATAAAATGATATCAAATGAAGCAGCTATTAAATATGTTATTTACGGAGCATTTTCTTCTGGATTGATGCTTTATGGTTTTAGTTTATTATATGGATTAACTGGTACTACAAAATTATTCGAAATGAATCAAGTTTTGTTCTCTCATGATGCCTTAGATATAAATTTATCCTTAATAATTTCTTTTATATTGATAATTGCTGGTTTGGGTTACAAAATTGCTATAGCACCTTTTCATTTTTGGACTCCTGATGTTTATGAAGGGTCTCCTACTCCAATTACAGCTTTTTTTTCTGTTGCACCAAAAGCTGCTGGGTTTGCCCTAATGCTCCGTTTTTTAAATTCCTTATTTGGTGACATGAATCCATTAAATTCTCAAAATTGGATTTCTATTGAAGGTGTTCCATGGCAGGAAATTTTATTAGTATTATCTGCATTGACAATGATAGTTGGGAATTTAGTTGCAATCCAGCAGGAAAATGTAAAAAGATTATTGGCATATTCAAGTATAGCACATGCTGGGTACATATTGATGGGAGTTCCATTGTTATCAAAAGATGGAATTTTTGCTGTAGTTTTTTATATAATAGTTTATTTGTTTATGCAGCTTGGTGCTTTTTATATATCTATTATTATTGCTGATAAATATAAAACGGAAAAAATAGAAGAATATGCTGGAATTGGTTGGCAATCACCAATTTTAGGAATTTTAATGAGTTTATTTATGTTTTCATTAACTGGTTTGCCTCCAACAGCAGGATTTATTGGTAAGTTTTATTTATTTGCTGCTGTTATTAATGCTGGAGCTCAATATTATTGGATTGCAATTATTGGAGTGTTGAATAGTGTTATTTCATTATACTATTATATGCGCATAGTAAAAGTTATGTATTTTAATGAAAAAAATATTCAAAATTCTTTTATTCCAAGTCAGTTTTCCATTTTACTACTTTTGGCATTGGGAATTCCAACAATTTATTTTGGGGTTCAATGGACTTACATTCATGAATGGGTAGATAGTGCTTTGAAATTTTTTATACCAAATTTTTAGTATAAATTTAATTGTAATTTTATTTAAATATTATATCATTGGAGATTAGAATTGGCTGAAATTAAAATAAGAAAAGGTCATAACCTTAATATTAAAGGTCAACCAGAAAAGAAAATAGATAATATCCATAATTTTGATAATATCGCGATTTATCCATCTGACTTTAGATATGTAAAACCAAGATTGTTAGTGAAAGAAGGAGATCAAGTTAAAATTGGTTCGGCTATATTTTATGATAAATTGGTTCCAAATGTTAAATGGCCATCTCCGGCTTGTGGTAAAATAAGTGAAATCCAATATGGTTCGAGAAAAATAATTGAAAAAATTTCTATTGAAGTTAATGGAAATGAAAATGAAATAGTCAATCCAAGTTTATCTGCTTTTTCACTCAAATCATTAAAAAAAGAGAAAATATTAAATGATTTAATAAATTCAAACTTTTTTCCTTTTATTAAAAGTAGACCATTTAATAAAGTAGCAAATCCTGATGAAAATCCTCGAGATATTTTTATTTCCGGTATAAACTCTGGACCTTTATCTTGTGATTTAGAATTTGTTTTAAGTGAGAGTCTACCTGAATTTCAAGCTGGATTAGATATATTATCAAATCTAACTGAAGGTAAAGTTCATTTGACTTTAAAGGAAGATTCAATTTTTATTTCTTCTTTGGAAAATGTTGAGCTTCATTCTATTTCAGGACCTCATCCATGTGGAAACGTTGGAATCCAAATTCATCATATTTCGCCATTGAAACCTGATGAAATAATATGGACAATAGATCCCCAACACGTAGTTATTTTAGGAAAACTTTTCTTAACTGGTAAATTTGATCCTTCTATATTAGTTTCAATTGGTGGACCTATTTTTTCAAACCCAAAATATATACGAACAAAAATAGGTGCCTCAATTAAATCTTCTGTTATTGGTCAAGAATTAACTAATAATTATAGATTAATTTCAGGAAATATTCTTAATGGAATAACATCATCCATTAATGAAAACTTACATTTTTATGATACATGTTTATCTGGAATTATTCAAACGGAAGAACGTAAATTTTTAGGTATGATATATCCAGGAAATTCTGATACTCATTATTCACTAACTAATACATTTATCAATTTTGATAAAAAACCATTTAATTTTTCAACATTAACGAACGGGAGTGAAAGACCAATTTATCCTTTAGGTTATTGGGAAGATGTTTTACCAATGGATATTCTTCCAAATGAATTGTATCGCTCAATTATTTCTGAGGACATAGAGTTAATGGAAAGTCTTGGAATATTAGAATGTGATGAGGAAGATTTTTCACTGTGCACTTTTTCATGTGCAAGTAAAATTGATGTTGGTTTAGAAATTAGAAAAGGCTTAGATATGATTTGGAAAGAAAAAAATCAAACATGAAATTTTTGAGAAAAATTTTAGATTCATTAGAACCCAAATTTCAAAAAGGTGGTCAATTTGAAAGATTATATCCTCTTTATGAAGCAACCGACACTTTTTTATTTACACCTAATATACAAACAACCTCTGGTCCTCATGTAAGAGATAATGTTGATTTAAAAAGAGTTTTGATTCTTGTAGTAGTCGCTTTGGTCCCTTGCTATATATTCGGAGCAATAAATCTTGGTTATCTGAATTCTATTTCAGAGGGTATATCTAGGGGTTGGATAGGAAATCTACTTTTTGGACTTAAATATATTTTACCAATTTTGGTTGTTACTCTTGCAGTAGGTGGGTTTTGGGAAGTTTTATTTAGTATAATTCGTAAACATGAAATCACTGAAGGTTTTTTAGTCACTTCAGCATTGATTCCATTAATTAGTCCACCTAATCTTCCATTATGGATGTTAGCTGTTGGTACAACTTTTGGCATAGTTGTTGGTAAAGAAGTTTTTGGTGGAACTGGTATGAATATATTTAATCCAGCAATGACCACAAGAGCCTTTATTTATTTTGCTTATCCAACTGAAATGTCAGGTGATAAAATTTGGATGATAGGTCCTGATGGATATTCAGGAGCAACAGCTTTATCTCTTCCAGCTGCGATTACTGATGGGAATAGTGTTGAGATTTTAAATAATTTTTCACAATTTGATTATTCTTGGTTAAATATGTTTATTGGTTTTATTCCAGGTTCTATTGGTGAAACCAACAAAATATTAATAATTTTAGCTGGTATGTTTTTGATTTATACCAAAGTTGCATCTTGGAGAATAATTATTGGATGTTTAATTGGATTAATAGTAACTGCATTTATTTTTAATTTATTATCTCCATTTTCTAGTAATTCAATGTTAACTATTCCTCCTCATTATCATATTGTAATGGGAAGTTTTTTATTTGGAACGGTTTTTATGGCTACAGAACCAGTTACCTCAGCTCATACCAATAAAGGAAAATGGATTTATGGAATAATGATTGGGTTTTTGACAGTTATCATTAGAAGTATCAATCCTGCATATCCAGAGGGAGTAATGCTTGCGATTTTATTGATGAATGCTTTTGCACCAGCAATTGATTATTTTGTTGTTAAAGAAAATATTGCAAATAGATTGAAAAAATATGCGAAGTAATACTTATACATTAATTTTTACATCTTTAATTACATTAATTTTAGGTTTTTTGTTATCTTTTACTTACACACAGTTAAAAAGTATGCAAGAAGAAAATTTAGCTGTTGATATAAGAAAAAATATTTTGCGTGCTCTTGATATTAGAGAAGAAAAAAATGAAGAATGGACAAATGAAAAAGTTCAGGATTTATTTAATAAATATATCAAAGCTGAAGTTGTGTCAAAAAATGGTTTAATTTTAAATAATATAAATATTGAAAATATTGATGCAGAATATGATTCAATTAATTTTCCGATATACTATAAACTTAATGATAATCAAATAGATGGTTATGCAATACCGGTTATTGGTAGAGGTCTATGGTCTACTTTATATGGATATCTAGCTCTTGAACCTGATGCTTCTACTGTTAAAGGAATTCAATTTTATAGTCATAAAGAGACACCAGGTTTAGGTGCCGAAATTGAAAAAGATTGGTTTACTAATAATTTTATAGGTAAAAAAATAGTTAATCCTAATGGAGAATTAGTGAGTATTGAGGTTCTTAGAGGAAAAGTTGATGAGCTTAGTAATGAAGCATATCATCAAGTTGATGGAATTTCAGGTGCAACTATGACAACTAAAGGTGTAACTCAATTTTTATTAGAGGATTTACAAAAATATGAACCTTTTTTCAAAAAAATTAGAACTGAGGTTAAGGAAATTACATGGCTATATTAAGTAAAAAATCACGTTCAGCACTATATGATCCACTTGTAAAAACAAATCCAATTTCGTTGTCAGTATTAGGAATTTGTTCAGCGTTAGCTGTTACCATTAGAGTTGATCAAGCTTTAATCATGACGGGTGCTGTGATATTTGTCCTTTCAACCTCAAATACAATTATTTCAGTAATAAGGAAATATATACCTTCAAGAACTAGAATAATAATTCAACTGGCAATAATTGCTGGATTAGTAAGTTTGATTGACCAAGTTTTAATGGCTTATATGTATAACATGAGTAAGCAACTTTCAGTATTTGTTAGCTTAATAGTTACAAATTGTATCGTAATGGGAAGAGCTGATGCATATGCTATGCAAAATCCTGCTGGAAATTCGTTTTTAGATGGTTTAGGAAATGGATTTGGTTATGGTGCTATATTAATTGCTGTTGCATTTTTTAGAGAATTATTTGGTTCTGGGACAATCTATGGAATATCAATAATTCCAGAATTTGTTTATAATTTAGGTTATGAAAATTTAGGTCTAATGGTTTTATCACCAGGTGCATTTATTGTTCTAGGTTTGATTGTATGGTTTCAAAAAGAGATTTGGAAAGAAAAGGTTAAGTAAAAGATGGGTTTTGAACATTATTTAAGTCTTTTGATTAAAGCAGTTTTTATAGAAAATATTGTACTTGCTTATTTTTTGGGGATGTGCTCTTTTTTAGCAATTTCTAAACAAGTCGAAACATCTATTGGTTTAGGTTTTGCTGTAATTTTTGTTTTGTCAATTACGGCTCCTATTAATTGGCTTATAACTACATATTTATTAAAAGATGGTGCCCTTGCTTGGATAGGTTTACCTGAAATAAATTTAAGTTATTTAAATCTTATTGTTTTTATTGCAGTTATTGCGGCGGTTGTACAATTAGTCGAAATGTTTTTGGATAGGTTTTCACCTACTTTATATCAAAGTTTAGGTATTTATCTTCCTTTGATTGCTGTTAATTGTTCAATTTTAGGAGGTTCATTGTTTTTAGTTGAGAGAAAATATACTTTCATAGAATCATCAGTATTTGGTTTTGGGTCTGGGTTAGGGTTCTTTTTGGCAATTGTTGCTTTAGCATCAATTAGACATAGAATGAAATATTCAAATGTACCAGAACAGTTGAAAGGAGTTGGTATGGCAATGTTATTAACAGGATTAATTTCAATGGCTTTTATGGCTTTTTCAGGAATTGATATATGATTTTAGAAACTACAATTGCAGGAATGATAGTATTTACAGGAGTTATAATGGCTCTTGTTCTAATTTTGAATTTTGCAGGTAATAAACTTTTACCTCAAGGTGAAGTCAATATTTTAATCAATGAAGATAATGATTCGAAATTAAAAACTAAACCTGGTAGTACGTTGCTAGGAGCACTTTCAAATCAAGATTTATTTCTTCCTTCCGCATGTGGAGGTCAAGGTACGTGTGCTATGTGTAAATGTCAAGTGATTGAAGGGGGAGGTGATATTCTTCCTACAGAAACAGCATATATATCTAGGTCAGAAGCAAAAAATAATTGGAGATTAGCTTGTCAGGTTAAAATAAAAAATGATATGGAAATTAAAATTCCTGATGAAGTTTTTAGTATAAAAAAATGGGATTGTAAAGTAGTTTCAAATAATAGTGTAGCTACATTTATAAAAGAATTAGTTATTGATTTACCCAAAGGTGATAACCTTGATTTTAAAGCTGGGGGCTACATTCAAATTGATATCCCAGAATATTCTGGTTTGAAATATAGTGATTTTGATATCGAAAAACAGTATCATCCTGATTGGGACCAATATAAAATATGGGATTTGGTTGCAAACAATGATGAATCAATTTTTAGAGCATATTCAATGGCAAATCACCCTGCTGAAGGTAATAGAGTTATGTTAAATGTCAGAATTGCCACACCTCCACCTAAACTTTGGAATGATGTACCACCAGGAGTTGCCTCAAGTTACATCTATGGTTTAAAACCAGGAGATAAAGTAACAATTTCAGGTCCTTATGGAGAGTTTTTTATCAAAGATACAAACAAGGAAATGGTATATATTGGCGGTGGTGCTGGAATGGCTCCTATGAGATCTCATTTATTTCATTTATTTAATACTTTAAAAACTGGAAGAAAAGTATCTTTTTGGTATGGAGCAAGGTCAAAAAGAGAAATGTTTTATGATGAAGAATTCAAAAAAATAGCTAAGAAATTTCCTAATTTTAAGTATGTTGTTGCTTTGTCAGAACCTTTGCCGGAAGATAAATGGGATGGAGCAACTGGATTTATTCATCAAGTTGTAAATGATAACTATTTAAGTGATCACGAAGACCCAACAGAATTAGAGTTTTATATGTGTGGTCCACCACCGATGATAACTGCATGCGAAAATATGCTTTTTGATTTAGGTGTTGAGGAAGATCAAATAGCTTATGATGTCTTTGGTTAATTTATTATTTAAGGTTGCGTGATTGAATCATTGTCACAATTTTCTGGATTACCTCCACAAATTGAACATTCACGAAAATCATTTAAACCCCCACATGTTCCTTTTAGTGGTTTATTATCAAATATAACTCCTACTGATAAACCTATGAATGCGATTATGAGAATAATAATTGAAAGGATTAGTTCCATATAAAAATTTAAAACTATTTTTGAATAAATTTCAATTAATAGTATCATTTTATTTTTATAATTTAATGATTGAATTTTAGAGGTATATTTACAAAATGAGAAAATATATAATTATTTTTATGTTATTTGTTTCAAACGTTATTTTCGCAGCTGGAAATGAAAATAATTATCATTTGAATGGTGCAGATATGTCTATTTTTTGGACAATACCGTTTGCTGGTATTTTGTTATCTATAGCCATAATACCTTTAATAGCGCCTCATTTTTGGCATAAAAATTTTGGTAAAATATCAGCCTTTTGGGCTCTTATTTTAATATTACCAATGTTATTTAGTTATGGTTTAAGTATTACAATATATGAAATCTTACATGTCTATCTTTTAGAGTATTTTCCATTTATAATCCTTTTGTTAGCATTATATACGATATCAGGAGGAGTCAGAATAAAGGGTTCTTTACGAGGTACACCTGTTGTAAATCTTATTATATTAATTATTGGTACTTTCCTTGCTAGTTGGATGGGTACAACTGGTGCTGCAATGTTATTAATAAGACCTATAATTAGAGCAAATGCTTGGAGAAAACATAAAACTCATATAATTGTTTTTTTTATTTTTTTAGTTGCAAATGTTGGTGGCTCTCTGACCCCTTTGGGTGATCCACCACTGTTTTTAGGTTTTTTAAAAGGTGTAAATTTTTTCTGGACAACAAAAGCGATGTTTTTACCAATGATGTTGGTTGTAACTTTGTTGTTAATAGTTTTTTATTTTTACGATGTTTATTATCTTAATAAAGAAGATTCCAAAGTTGCTCCAATCGAAAAAAATGAAAAAGAACCTCTGAGTTTAGAAGGTTCATTTAATTTAATATTACTCTTTTTAGCAGTTGTTGCTGTATTACAAAGTGGAATTGATTCTCCCATAAAAGGAAAAGTAATTTTTAATCCAATGGGAATACATATTGAATTTCAAAATTTGATTAGAGATTTTTTACTTTTATTATTGACGGTATTAAGTTGGACTTTAACTTCTAAGAAAATTAGAAAAGAAAATCAATTTACATGGTTTCCAATTCAAGAAGTAGCAAAGCTTTTTGCTGGTATTTTCACAACTATTATTCCTGCAATTGCAATATTAAAAGCTGGTAATGATGGTGATATGAAGAGCATTATAGGAGCTGTTTCAACTTCTTCAGGTGAACCAATCAATATGGCATATTTCTGGTTAACTGGTATTTTATCAAGTTTTTTAGATAATGCACCAACTTATTTAGTTTTTTTTAATACTGCTGGAGGTGACCCATCTATTTTAACTACGATTAAATATGATACACTATTAGCAATTTCAGCAGGGGCTGTATTTATGGGTGCAAATACATACATTGGGAATGCACCTAATTTTATGGTAAAATCAATTGCGGAATCACAGAATATTGAAATGCCAAGTTTTTTTGGATACATGTTCAAATATTCTATTCCAATACTGATTCCGATTTTTATAATTGTTTCCTTAATATTTTTTCTATAATAGATTGAGAATTACTAAGGTATATACTAAAACAGGTGATGATGGCACTACATCATTATCAGATGGTTCTAGGGTCAAAAAAAATTCGTTAAGAATTATATCTATTGGTTCAGTTGATGAACTTAACGCTAGTCTAGGTATGGTATTATCTACTCGGCCAGTAGAAATAATTTCAAAATTGTTACGTAAAATTCAAAATGATTTGTTTAACCTCGGAGGCGAGATATCTACAAAAGATTTAAACCTGAAATTAGTTTCTATTGATGACATTAAATTATTAGAAGAATCAATAAATGAATTGAATAGTGATCTTCCAGCTTTAAAAGAATTTATTATGCCAAGAGGCACTGATATTGTGTCAAGATTACATTTTTCAAGAACAATTTGCAGAAGAGCTGAAGTAGATTTAGTCAATTTGAGTCAAATTGAAAAAATCAATAGTATTCATCTTACGTATTTAAATAGATTGTCGGATTATTTATTTGTGTCAGCTAGATATCAAAATAATTATGATGAAAATAATGAAATTTTTTGGGATAAATAGTTTAATTAAATAAGGAGCGATATTGTGGATTTTTTGTATGCTCAAAGCTCATCAGATAGTAGCTTTTTAAGTTTCTTACCGTTTATTTTAATGGTTATGGTTATATATTTTTTAATGCTTAGGCCTCAAATGAAACAACAAAAGGAAAGAAAGAAAATGTTGGAAAATTTGAAGAAAGGGGACAAGATTATCACATCGGGTGGTATTTATGGTACTATAGCCGGTTTTAAAGGAAACAATAGTATCGTAATACTTGATATTGATAAAAATGTTACTATAAAAATCAGCAAATCTGCTATATCAGGTAGCCAATCTATTGATGAGAAAAAAGATTAATGTCTGTTCAAGGTTTAGTTAAATTTGATAATCCAATTTTAAGAAAAGTTTTAAAACCAGTCAAAAATTTTGAAGATGTAGAAAATATCATATCTAATATGTATGATACAATGTATGAAAATGACGGTATTGGACTTGCAGCAAATCAAATTGGAATAGATTTGAATATAATCATTGTTGATTTATCACATATTGATTCTAATTTTCATCCAAAAACATATATAAATGGTAAAATTTTAGAAAAAACTGGTAGTAAAATTATGGAGGAGGGATGTCTGAGTTTGCCAAAAATTAAATTAGAAGTCAATCGAGCAGAAAAAATTTATTTTTATTATGAGGACAAGAATGGAAATCCATTTAAAGAAGATTTAAATGGATTATTATCAACTGTAATTCAACATGAAATGGATCATGTCAATGGTAGATTGATTATTGATTACGCATCAAAGATTCAAAAACAACAATTTTTAAAAACACTTCAAAAACTTCACGAATAATTCAAATATAAATCAAGTGAATTCAGCAAGAATATTATTTATAGGAAATCCTGAATTTTCAATTCCATCATTAAATAATATAGTATATTCTCATCATAAATTAGTTGGTGTTGTAACATCAATAGATAAAATGAAAGGAAGAGGAAAAAAATTTTCTGAAACTTCAATATCTGAAAGATCAAAAGAATTAAATTTACCTTTATATAAACCAAAAAATTTGAATGATAAAAATTTTTTGAATCAAATCAAAAAATTAGATATTGATTTTATAATTGTTGTAGCATTTAGAATATTACCAGATTCATTATTGAGAATTCCTAAATATGGTTCTATTAATCTTCATCCATCTTTATTACCTAGATATCGTGGAGCTGCACCTTTACAGTGGTCAATTATAAATTCTGAAACTTATTCTGGTATTACTACTTTTTTAGTTTCAAATAAATTAGATAAGGGGGATGTTTTAAAAAGTACTCCATTTATAATTTTTCCTGATGATGATTACGGTAGTTTATATTTTAGGTCTTCAAAAATCGGTTCAAAATTATTATTAAAAACAATAGATGAATTTATTAATAAAGAAATTTTTCCAATTCCTCAAAAAAATGAAAATTCAACAAAAGCACCAAAAATTTTTCCTAATGATTGTAAAATAAATTGGAATATATCAGCAAATAAGATAAAAAATAAAACTTTAGCATTTTCTCCTTATCCTGGTGCGTATACTTTTTTTAAAAATAAAAGATTAAAAATCTTTTCTAGTTTACCATCATTAAAGAATTATAAAAAAAAATATGGAGAAATTATCGAAATAAATAAAAACTCATTCTTGGTTCAATGTAAAAATAGTAGCTTAAAAATTTATCAAGTTCAATATGAAGGAAGAAAAAAAATGAAATCTTCTGAATTCATTTTAGGTAATAAGTTAGAAATTGGGGATTTTTTTGAATAATAAAATTCAACCAAGAGAGCATGTAATTAAAATTTGTGAAACATTTGATAATCATGGATTAAAGTTATCAATTATAATGAATGATTATTTTTCAAAAAATAAAGTATCAAAAAGTAAAAGACCTGAAATAACATTTTTAGTTCAAGAAATTATGAGAAAAAAGAATTATTTGGATTTTTTAATTAATAAAACATTTAAAGGTGATTATTTTAAATCTCATTCTTTTTTAAAAAACACTTTAAGGTTGGGATCATATGAGATTATTTATAGATCTCATATTCCTGATTTTGCTGTTGTAAATGAAGCAGTTGCTATTATTAAAAAAAAATTAGGTAAATCTCCAGCTGGATTAGTTAATGCAATTTTAAGAAAAATAAAAAATATAGATAATGGTATTAATAAATCTTTAAGTCAAAAATCATCAATTAATGATTTAAGTATTATTTTATCTCATCCAAAATGGATTTTAAAAAAATGGAAAAATAATTTTGGTTGGGAAAAAATGATATCTTTATGTGAGTGGAACAATAAGATACCTGATCTTACATTAAGAATTAATACTAATAAAATTGATGTTGACACTTTTAAAAATTATTTAAATAAAAAAAATTTTTTATTTAAGGATTCTGAAATTTTACCTGAGTTTTTGATAATAAAAAATGGATCTCTTCTAAGAAATTCATCAATGTTTAAAGAGGGGTTTTTTTCATTTCAAGATATTTCATCTGGTTTAATATCAAACTTAGTAGATATTAAAATAAAAGATTCATTTATTGATGCTTGTGCTGCACCTGGAGGAAAATGTTCTTTTTTAGCTGAAAAAACAAATAGTAAATTATCAATTCAAGCTTTTGATATAGATTCTAATAGAATAAAATTATTACATCAAACAATTGATAGGCTAAATATTAAATCAATAACAATTTCAAAAAAAGATGCTTCATGTGATTCATTTCCAGTATCGAATAAAATTTTAATTGATGTCCCTTGCACGGGTACAGGTGTTATGTCTAAAAGAGCAGATTTAAGATGGCGAAGAAAGCCTAATCATTTAAATGAAATGATAGAGATTCAAAAAAAAATTTTAAATAACATGTCTAAATTTATTGGAATTGGAGGAGAAATTATCTATTCAACATGTTCTTTAGAGAAAGAGGAAAATTGGGATATAATTGATGATTTTTTATCTAGGACTGATAAGTTTAAATTTATATCATCAAAAAATTTAGTTCCTTCAAATTTTATCGATCATAGAGGTGCTCTATCTACTTTTCCAAGTATTCATAAAATAGATGGAGTTTTTGGAGTTAAATTAAAGAGAATATTATGAAAAAAATTTACTACCAAATAATCATGTTATTTTTCGTTTTTTCAATGGGAATGTTAATTTTTGATAAATTAATTATGCCATTTTATATTAGAGAAAATTTGGATAGAAATTTACCAAATGTAAAAGGTTATTCTTTTGTACGTGCTAAAGAAACTTTAGAATCTGAGGGATTTCATGTGAAAAAAGGAGACATTCAATATACAAATAAGTTTTCAGAGGGAACTATTATAGACCAATTCCCTGACCCCACTAGAAGAGTTAAGCCGGGAAGAACAATTCATTTGACAATAGCTCAAAGAGAGAAAATGGTATTAATACCAGATTTGATTGGTAAATCTATAAGAAGTGGAAGATTAGAGTTAACTGATTCAGGTTTATTAATTGACACCCTAATTGCTGAATTTGATCCAGATATTCCCATTGATGTAATACGATGGCAATATCCAAGAGCTGGTGATTATTTGAGAAAAGGAAGTGGTCTTAAAATCATAATTAGTAAAGGTAAGCCACCTAATTTTTATGAAGTTCCTCAGTTATTTGGTTTAAGTATGGACAAAGGTGAAAAACTTTTAAATAAATCAAAATTATATTTAGGAAAAGTGAATTACAGACAAAATGAAGATCTTGTACCTTATACAATTTTAGAACAATCAATTGTTTCTGGTACTATTTTAGATAAGCCCCAATCAATTGATGTTACTGTAAGTATTTTGGAATTAGATGATCTTTATAATCAACTTACCAATCCAATTGAATAAAATGAATTTCAAAAACGAATTATATAGAAAACTCATACATTTAGCTTCAGTAATTATTCCTATGAGTTATTATTTTTTTTTTAGTAGAGAAATAATTTTATTAATACTTTTTTTTGTTTCTATATGTTTTATAATTATAGAAATCTTAAGAATAAACAATTTATTAATTAATCAAATTTTTTTTAAAGTTTTTGGTTTAATGATAAGAAAATCAGAGAAGAAAAAATTTACGGGTGCTACTATTACCTTTATTTCATGTTTTTTTTTAATTATGATTTTTGAGAAAAATATTGCTGTTTATTCTATGTTGATTTTATGTATATCTGATGCAATTGCAGCTATTGTTGGTAAAAAATGGGGGAAAAATAAAATATTTGATAAAACCTTTGAGGGAAGTTTAGCCTTTTTTTTAGTATCAACCTTGATTGGTTTGTTATTTTTAGATATAAAAATTATAGGTTTGTTTATATCATCAATAATTGCAACTGTTGCAGAATTAATTCCATCTCCAATTAATGACAATATAATAGTTCCTTTTTCTGTAGGTTCAACAATTTCATTTTATTATCTATTTGTATGAGTTTTTTATCCCCTAATATTCTTTGGGCATTAATTTTTGCTTTCATTCCATTAATTATTCATATTTTCAACAAGTTAACTACAAAAACAATCAATTTTAGTAGTATACAGTTTTTGAAAAAATTAGAAACTAGTAAAATTAAATTTTTCAAAATAAAAGAATTAGTATTGTTATTATTAAGAACACTAATTATAATTTTTTTAGTTTTAGCTTTTTCTAGACCTGTTATATCTGGATATTTTACTATTACTGGTTCATCAAATCAATCAAGTCATATTGCAATTATTATTGATAATTCAGCTTCAATGTCCTACGAGGATAACCAAATTTCTTTTTTTGATAAATCAAAAAACAATGCATATGAGTTATTAACAAAATTAAATAACAATTTTTTTCTTGACGTTTATCAAACCACTCCATTTAAAAGAGTTGCATCTGAAAGAATAATTAATCAAAAAAGAATTATGGAAATTTTAAATAAAATTTCAATTTCAGGAGGTAAAGATAATATTTACGACGTAATTAACTCATCGTTAAAATCATCAGATAAATTAAATAAAGTGTTTGGTGATATTCCTAACAAAGAATTATATATTTTTAGTGATTTCCCTGCTTCAATTCTTAAAAATGAAAAAATAGATTTAATGGGTTGGAGAACTTATTTATTCATGATGGATGAATTTAAAAAAAACATAAGAATTAATGAAGCAAAGGTAAATAATTTAATAAAATATCCTAATCAATTGTTATCAATTGAAACCAATATTAGTAATTCAAGTAGTTTGGAAATTAAAGATTTAGAAGTTGAATTGTTTGCAAATGATATTAAAAGTGGACAATTAGTTTCAAATTTAAAACCAAATATAAAAAAAAATTTTGAATTTAAAGTATATTCTGGACAAAATAATATTAGTAATGGTTGGTTCAAAATCCCTAATGATGATTTTGATTTAGATAATAAAAAATTTTTTCAATTTAGATTAACAAAAAAAATTAAAATTTTATTTTTTCATAATGAGAATGAATTTTCTGGTCCAATAAAGTACGTTTTTTCTTCAATTAATCATTCTAATGATTATTTAGAAATTGAAAATTATTCATATAATAGTTTTGGTTATAATAGAATGAGTGATAAGGACTTGATAATTTTTTATAATCCAATAGATTTTAATGATGAGCAAATAAGTTTAATTAGAAATTATCAAAAATCAGAAAAATCATTTTTAATTTTTTTAGGGGATTCAAATACTAATTTATTTTCTGATCTTAATTACGAAACTTCTTTTAATGATAATGGAGATGATTTTTTTAGTTTAAATACAATTAATTTTGAAAATCCGATTTTCAAAAATTTTCCTATCAAAAATTTAATTGATGAAATGCCTAAAATAAAAAAATATAATCCTATTTTGAATATGAGTGATTATACAAAATTATTGAATTTATCAAATGGTGACCCATTTTTATTTGAAATAAATCAAAATGGTAATAAATCAATTGTTTTTACATCATTAATGAACCTAGATTGGTCAGATCTCCCAATTAATGGAATTTTTATTCCATTAATACATAGAATTATCGTTTATTTAAGTAATTTCAATTTACAAGAATTCAAAGTCGATATGGGTGACTCGTTGTTTATTCCTTTATCAAGAGCGAACTTGTCAAAAGAAATTATTTTAGAAGATCCAAATGGATTGAAATCAAAATTAAAACCAGATTTTGAAAATGAAAGATTAATTTTATCTGATTTAAATTTATTAGGTATATACAAAATTTTTGTTGATACAAAATTTCATACCTCCTTTATTACTCATTTATCTGAATTAGAAAATCCATCTAAAAGAATTTCAAAAAATGCTCTATCAAAAGTATTTCAACTAAATAATGTGAAAATAGTTAATTTTGATGAAAATCATATTCAATCTGTTGATGAAACTAGAAAAGGAAAAGAGTTGTGGTATTTTTTTATAATAATTAGTTTAATTTTAATTATTTTTGAATCATTTTATAGTAGAAGTAAATCAATATAAAAATCTAATTGTTTTGAAAGAAAGAGCATTCTTAGTTGGAGTAATCACAGGTGATGAAACTTATGAAAAAGTAAAATCAAATTTAAACGAGTTGTCTCTTCTTGCTGATACTGCTGGTGCAGTTGCAGTTGAATTAATTATATCAAAAATAAATAGAATTAGTCCGAAATATTTTGTTGGAAAAGGAAAAGCTGAACAAATAATTAATCAAGCTAAGGCTTTAAATGTTAATTTAATAATTTTTGATGATGATCTTTCTCCAACACAATCAAGAAATTTTCATAAAATTTCTGATAAAATAAAAATAATCGATAGAACTGGATTAATATTAGATATTTTTACCAATAATGCTAAAACTACTGAATCTAAAACACAAGTAGAGTTAGCTAGATTACAATATATTCTTCCTAGGCTTACAAGAATGTGGACACATTTAGAGAGGCAAATGGGAGGTATTGGAACTAGAGCAGGTGCTGGAGAAACTCAAATAGAAATAGATAGAAGATTAATAAGAACTAAAATTTCAAAACTTAAAAGACAAATAAAAAGTATTGAAAAAGAAAGAATAACTCAAAGTATAAGAAGAAAAGAAAAATTTAGAGTATCTTTAGTTGGATATACAAATGCTGGTAAATCTACTTTACTTAATACTTTAACTGGCGCTCAAGTGTATGCTAAGAATAAACTTTTTGCAACTCTTGACACAACAGTTAAATCTTTAAAAATAGAAAAAAATAATGAAATTTTATTAAGTGATTCTGTTGGTTTCATAAGAAAGCTTCCTCATGATTTGGTTGCATCTTTTAAGAGTACTTTAAAAGAGGTTGTTGAATCAGATCTTTTATTAATAGTTGTTGATTCAAGTTCACAAAATTTAGATGATGAATTATTAACAGTAAAAGAAGTATTGAATTCAATTAAAGTTAAAACAGATAATTCATTAATAGTTCTTAATAAAATTGATTTAGTAAAAAGTTCAAAATTAAATGGTTTAAAAAATAGATTTCCTGAAGGAGTATTTATTTCTGCAAAAAATCGTTTAATGATTAATCATTTATTAAATGAAATTAATAGTTTTATTAAAAAAAATTATATTACTTATAACTTAACATTAAAATTTTCTCAAATAAAATTTCTTGATAAAATATTTAATTTAGTTGATGTAATTAAATGTAATTATGAAAAAGACTTTGTATCCTTAAAAGTGAGAGGAAAACCAATAATTATAAAAAAAATTATATCTGATATAAAAAAATCCCTGAAACATGACATTAATGGAACACCTATTTAATTAAGTGTGGGCACCTCTTGTATAATGCAAGTTTCCTTTACTTCAGAAAAGAAGGCCTACTTTTATTATACAAAGTTAAGTTCCCAATATGTTATGATTGTAAGTTCCAAAAATGCCATACAAATAACAGGGAATAATCACAATTTATACAACAAATTTTAAATTAAAAAAAATAAATTAAAATTAAAGTATACATTTTTTATAAATTTAAAATATGATTTATATAATAAGCGTTTTCATTTATTTAATATTTTTAACCATTATTGGATTAAAAAAATATAATAAAATAAATAATCAAAATGATTTTGCACTTGCAGGTAAAAATTTAACATCTCCTATTTTATTAGGAACAATGCTTGCAACATGGATTGGAACTGGTTCAATATTGGGAAATGCTGGTAAAACTTATGAAATTGGTATTTCAGCTATTATTTTACCTTTAGGTGGTGTTTTGGGGATTTATGTATTATCTAAAATTGCAACTAAAGTTAGAACTTTAAATAAAGTAACAGTACCTGAAATTATAGGATCAAAATATGGTAAATTAGCTCAAATATTAAGTTTAATATCTTTGATTGCTTCTTATATGGTAATTGTAGGTTATCAATTTAATGCTGGTGGAATTGTTTTAAATATGATTTTTACCAATGAAAATGGTTTAAGTATTATTTCAATCGAAACCGCAACAATAATTGCGGCATCATTTATTATAATTTATACTATGTTAGCTGGCTTATTGAGTGTTGCATTTACAGATGTTGTAAATGGAATAATTATGACAATAATACTTATTATTGCCTTTCCTTTATTATGGTTTGAATCAGGTGGTTTAAATAATATTGAAAATAGTTTTTTAAAACTTGGTAAAATTGAAAATTATAATTTTTTAAGCAATGTTTCATTTTTAGATATAATTAATTTTTGTTTACCATCTTTTTTATTAGTTCTTGGAGATGCAAACATGTATCAAAGATTTTCTGCAAGTAAAAATATTCAAGGTTTGAAAAAATCAACAAATATTTTGATTTTTGCAGTATTATTGATTGAAATATTAATTATTTTAATTGCTTGGGTAGGTTCAACTATGATTCCAGAAACTGAATCAGGTAGATATATAATGATTTATATTGGTTATAAAATATTACCTCCATTGATTGGAGCAGTTATGTTAACAACAATTGTTGGAATTATAATTTCGACTGCTGATTCATATTTACTTGTTCCGTCTAATGCTATAATGAATGATATTTTTTTAAAATATATAAATAATAATTTAACTGGTAAACAAATTGTTTTTTATAGTCGAATAATAGTGTTAATACTCGGTATAATTGCTTTTTTTATGTCTAATTTATTTTCAAAATCAACAACAATTTTTGAAAAAGCATTATATGCTTACACTATTTATGGAGTATCAATTACACCATCACTAATGGCCACATTTTTTTGGAAAAAAGTAACAAAAGAAGGAGTTATCAGTTCAATAATTTCTGGTGCATTAACAATTTTATTATGGAAAAATGAAAGGTTAATGCTTACTTTTTTCCCCGAAAGTATTTACTATAATATTGATGAAGTAATTCCAGGTATAATTATTTCTACTTCATCGTTAATTTTAATTAGCCTCATTTATAAAAGAAAATAATTTTTTAAAATTGAGAAATTTATTTAATAAGATAGTTTCCCTTCAAATTTTATATCCATATAGATTTTTATCTATCTTATTATTAATTACTATATTTTTTATCATTCAATTATTTTTTTTAAAGTTTGATTTTACTATTGAAAATTTATTTCCTGAAAATGATAAAGAAGTTGAACAATATTATAATTTTAGAAATGAGTTTGGTAGAGAAGATAATATTATATCCCTAACATATAATTGTGATGACCCATTTTTATTAAAAAATTTTTTATTAGCTCAAAAATATACAAAAAGTTTATCTGAGATAGATGGTATTTCAAGTGTTTTTTCAATTACCAATCTTGGAATTGAATTAGATTTTTTAGAAATGAGTTTTGATGATCAAAATTTAATTCAAAAACAAATTGAAGTTTTAAAAAACTATATTTTTCAATCATCAATTTTTATAAATAATCTTATATCTGAAGATGGAAGTATAGCTTCAATCATTCTTGAAGTTGATGAAAATCTCAATAATCATCCTGGTAGATTGCAAATAATGAAAGATATACAAGCTATCATTAATGATTCAAATTGGGAATGGTATGAAACTGGAATTCCAGTGTTGAGAACTAAGTATGTCCAATATATGATTGGAGACTTTATAAAATTTTTTCCACCTGTAACAATAATATTACTATTGGTTTTATATATTATGTTTAAATCAATTAAAATAGTTTTGTTACCAATTTTGACAATTTTCATATCAGTTGTATGGGTTCTTGGATTAATGAGTTTATTTAATTTTTCAATTAATATTATTACTTATATAGTTCCTACTTTAGTAATGATTGTTGGTGTTGCAGATTCTGTCCATATTTTAATTAAGTTCAATGAAGAAATTAGAAAGTCAAACAATTCAAAAGAATCAATAAAAAAAACAATCGAAAGTATTGGTAACGCAATTTTGCTTACAAGTTTAACAACTTCCATTGGATTTTTATCATTATTAAGTACTAATATAGTAATGATTAAAGAGTTTGGGTTTTTAGTTTCAATTGGAGTTTTGATAGCTTTTTTAGTATCAATATTATTAATTCCATCATTAATAATTTTAATGGGTAAGAGTTATCCAATAAAAACTACTTCAGTTAAAAACGGCATAAGACAATATTTTTTAAAGAAAATTGTTATGATTAATAATAATTATCAATCAACAATTTTAATAATTTCATCGATATTAATTTTTTTATTTATTTATTTTGCTTCCAAGGTTGAAAGCAATTCAGCTTTGATGGATGATTTAAACAAAGGTAATGAGTTATTTGATGATATGAAATTTGCTGAAGAAAAGATGGGAGCCGTTTTCCCCTTTGAAGTAATTATTTCGGTTAAAGATCAAAACGATAACTTAATTGAAAATGGTATAGCAAATTCAAATTTTATAAGCCAGGTTTCAAAAATACAAAAAAAATTAAATTCTATTCCTGAAATAAGAAAAACAATTTCAATAGTAGATTATATAGAAATTATTCATGATAATTTAACTGAAAAAACTAAAGAAAAATCATACTTACAAGATGATTTAATTTTTCAATATATTGTATTAAATGAAGATGTTTTTCAAAATTTAATTAATTTTGATTATTCAAAAACTAGAATATCTGCAAGGATAAAAGATATTAATTCAACCAGAGCTAAAGAGATTATAGAAGAAATTAATATATGGAAATCAAAAAATATTTCTGATGAAGTGTCAATTTCTTTAACAGGAACAACTTTAATGGCACTTAAAGTGAATGATTATTTGGTAAACAATTTAATAATAAGTTTTTTAATTGCTTTTGGTGTCATTTTCATTTCTATGGGTTTTTTATTTAAAAGTATCAAATTAGCCATTTTTTCTATGATTCCAAATTTAATTCCAATTTTATTTATGGCAGCAATAATGGGTTTGTTTAATATAAAATTAAGACCTACAACAGCAATGACTTTTGCTATTGCATTTGGAATAGCTGTTGATGATACTATTCACTATTTAGTTAGATTTAGACAGGAATTATTCAATAATAATGGTAATTATATGAAAGCAAGCTCGGCAACAATATTTTCAACAGGCAATGCAATTATTTCGACTTCTTTAATTCTTGGTTGTGGATTTTTGGTTATGGTAAGTTCTAATTTTTTACCAAGTAGAGACTTTGGTTTTTTGTCAGCAATTACAATGTTTGGAGCTATTATAGGAGATTTATTTTTTCTGCCAGCAATGTTAAGATTTATTAGGCCTAAGAATAATAAATTAAAAGAAAGAAATTCCAATTATTAATAATAAGCCTGCTAACATGTGGAAATATATTGTATTTGCGCAGGTTGATGCTAATTCTCTTTTTTCAAAATCATCAAAGACCTTTTTAATCAAATAAATTCCCACTGGTATTGAATACATCATTAGTAAGCTACCAGAAGGTAATATTTGGTTAGAAAATAAAAAGTATATGGTAGAAAAAGAACTTGCAATCAACAGCAGATATCCCCATCTTGCATTTTTAGTTCCAAGTGTAGCTACCAAGTGAATTTTTCCAGTTGCTATATCTGATGGGGTGTCAGGGAATTGATTTACCCATAATATTGCGGTAGTTAATAATCCTACAGGAATTCCAATGTAAAAAGCTTCAATTGAATGTATACCAGTCAAAGCAAATACCACTCCCATTGTCATAATAGGACCAAACAACAATCCTATTGATAGCTCACCAAGACCTTTTCTTGAGGAAAAACGAAAGGGGGGAGCAGTGTAGAAAATTCCACCAGCAGCACCGATCAAACCATAAGTAAATAAACCGAATATCTTACTTGGGTATAAAAACATAATTATAAAACCACAAAACGATGCTAAAGCAAGAAATACGCTTGCAAGAAAAAATAAGCCTTTTACTGATATCAGACCAAGTTCAATAGCTCTAGAACCGCCAGAATATTGAAGAAAATAATCATTATTGATTTTGTCTGCACCTGATTTCCAATCAAAATAATCGTTGAAAGTATTTGCTGAAAGGTGAAGAAATGATGCTCCAGCAAAAACAATTGAAAAGAGTGCCCAATTGAATGGAGCTGATAATTCAATTCCACCATTATAAGCCCAAACACTAGCTAATATCACTGGAATCCATGTTGCTGATAAGAAAGGAAGTCTGGTGATAACTAAACCAGATAAAAGTTTAAACCACCAAGGATTAGCTGGCATTGTTTCTTCTGGTGTTTTGTTGTCAATTCTAGTGGTTTGACCACAATAACCTACTTGGACTTTTTTGCCTTTAATGTTTTTGTAATTTGGAGTAATTTTTATTTTGGCTGGTATTAAAGAGCCATCTTTATGAACAAAGGTTGATTCAGAATTGTATTCACCCTTTTCGCTTGCAATTTTAAGCCAATTTGCTACATGACTTAAAACTACATTACCTGGAGAAAAATTAGAAACTCTCATTTTTCCAATTGCTTCATCAGATGAATAACCAAAAATTTTTTCTGCACCTTTATTGAAAGTTTCAACTCTACCTTCCATGTCACAGGTAATAACTGATTTAGTTTTGTTAGAATTTTCCATTTTACTTCCTTTATTGTAGCAATAATATTATTAAAATTAAATCATATCGGCAAGTAATTTTTGAGCGATTTAAACTTTTTTTAGTCAATAAAAACAAAACTATATTAATCTTCTATAATATTCAAATTTTTTATTAGTACCATGCCAATTATTAAATTTTTGTAAAACTTCTACTTCATATTTAAAGTATTGTGAAATTCCCTCTTTTACATGTCCAGAAACAAATTTAAAACCTTTTTTTTTCGCCCAGCTGATATAGACTTTTTTAAGAGTTTTTGCATAACCATTTTTTTTGTATTTTTCTAAAATAACAAATGCATATGTGTAAAGGGTATTTTTTCTTCCAATATTATTATCGTTTTGAAATGATGGGTCATTTGAGAAATATTCAAGTGGAACTCCAATTATATAGCCAATGATAACTTCACTTTGTCTTAGAACAAATGGTAAAGTATTTGGATAATTAAAATATTTTTTGATGCTTGTTTTAGTCAATCTAACATTTTGGGTATATTCTTTAACTAAATGATCTGAAATTATAATGAGTTGAGGTAAATCATCAAACCCTATTGTTTTAACAAGTTCAATTTTAAAATTTAATGGAGATGAAGCAATTGGAATGAATTCTGTTTTATTTACTTCTCCAATTGTTTGATTTATTTTTTTCATATTTTTTAGTATAAGTTAATATTAATATTAAATTTTATAATGTAATTATTTTAAAAAATCCTTCGTTTGTAATTAAATTAGCAATATGAAAGTAAAATCATTTTCACAGATTTTAAGGGAGTCAATTAAAAAGAATAAATCTCAACTATGTGTTGGTTTAGACATAGACCCCAATAAAATGTCTTTAAAATCAACTGATAGTTTAAATAATTTAAAAAAAATTACAAAAAATTTAATTGATCAGACTATTGACAATGTAGTTGCTTATAAATTGAATTTAGCATTTTTTGAAGTATTTGGTTCCAAAGGTTATAAATGGCTTGAAGATACTATAAAGTATATTGATGGAAAAAAGTTATTAATTGGAGATGGAAAAAGAGGTGATATTGGAAATACAACTAATAAATATGCTAATTCATTATTTGATCATTTTGGTTTTGATGCAATTACAGTTTCACCATACATGGGCCAAGATTCAATTGTTCCTTTTATTAAATATAAAAACAAAGGAATATTTGTTTTGTGTTTAACTTCGAATCCTAGCGCAAGAGATATTCAACTTAAAGAAGCATCTGGATTAAGTGTTTTTCGAAGAGTTATATCGATGGTTAGGGATATAGATGATAATAAAAATTTAGGATTAGTTATTGGTGCAACTAAACCAGAACAAATTGCCGATATAAGATTAGAAGCTGGAGATTTACCTTTTTTAATTCCTGGAATAGGTGCTCAAGGAGGAAATTTAGAGGAAAGTTTATTAGCTGGAAATAATGAAAATGGATTAGCAATTATTAATGTTTCGAGATCGATTATCTATTCAAAAGACCCATCTTTTTCATCAAGAGATTATAATGAAAAAATTAATAACATTATTAGTTAGAAAGTTTTTTTTATGAATGAAATGATGTCATTGATGAGGGAAACAAATACGATTTTGAATGGTCGTTTTAGGCTGACTTCAGGAAAATGTAGCGAAGTTTACATAGAAAAATTTAGATTATTAGAAGATCCCAAAATATTAAATCAAATTGGAAAACTTTTTTATAAAGAATTAAATAATTTATCTCCTGATATTGTTTTAGGTGCAGCTGTAGGAGGTATACTTTTAAGTAGCGTAGTCGCTAAACAATTTGGCACCATCGGTATTTTTGCAGAGAGAAATGAAGGAGATATGATCCTTAAAAGGGATTTCAATATAAAAAAAAACAGTAGAGTACTAATCGTTGAAGATATAGTTACCACTGGAGGTTCAATTGATGAATTAATTAAAATTGTTGAAGAAAAAAATGCCATTTGTATTGGAATTACGTGCTTAGTTGATAGATCAAAAAATGGTTTAGAAAATTTTAAGTATCCCTTTTTCCCTTTAATGAAATATCCATCAAAAACCTGGGAGCAAAAAGATTGCCCCCTATGTGAACAAGATAACCCATGCAGCCCAAGAGGAAGGACAGGAAAATGATTTTAAATGAAATTTTTGTAAAGTTATTTTTTCTAAGTATGATATTTGTAGTATTTTCATGTGCTACAATTAAAGATGAAAAATATGCTATCATTGAAACTGGAAAAGGTAAAATGATTGTAAAGTTTTTTCCAGATATTGCACCAAAACATGTAGAAAGTTTTAAAGCATTAATTGAACAAGATTATTTTAATGGAACTACTTTTCATCGAGTTATTCCTGGGTTTGTTATTCAAGGAGGAGATCCAAATTCGAAAGATGATGATAGGTCTAATGACGGAATGGGAGGGCATGCTGGCAAATATTTTGGAATAGGAGATGAAAATAATCCAGAAACATGGACAGTTCCAGCCGAATTCAATGAAAAACCGCATAAAAGGGGAATTTTATCTATGGCAAGATCACAAAACCCTGATAGTGGAGGAAGTCAATTTTTTGTTTGTGTTGATAATGTTCCACAGTTAGATAACAATTATACTGTTTTTGGAGAGGTAATTTCAGGATTAGAAGTCATTGATAAAATTGTTAATAGTTCAACTCCAGGTACTCAGAATCCATCTTACAGAGGACCGGATAGAGATAACCCTCTAGAAGCTGTAAAAATGAATATTTCTCTTATTTCCGCAAGTGAATTGGATTTATAATCATTATATTTAATGTATGATAAATAATAAAAAAATAATTCTTTTTGGATTTTTAATAATTTTTATTTTTGGTTTTTTCTTGATTTTTTTAGGAAATAATAACACTTCTTCAACTGTAAAAGTTGATAATTCAAATTTATCAGGGAAAAATAATACATCTAATGAAAACTTAGCACCGAATTTTACATTATTAGATACAGATGGAAATAATATCTCTTTATCAGACTATAGAGGTAAAGTTGTTATAATTAATTTTTGGACCACTTGGTGCGGACCCTGTCGTTATGAAATACCAGATTTAGTTCAACTTTATGAAGAATATAATAAAGATCTTATTGTTCTTGGAATTTCTTTAGACTATGATGGCCCTTCAGTTGTTCCACAATTTGAAGAAAGAATAGGTGGCGTAAATTATCCATTATTGTATGGTGATAACAATATTTCAAATTTATATGGTGGTGTTACTGGAGTACCTACAACATTCATTATAGACAGAAATATGCAGGTTTTTAAAAAATATCTTGGTTATCGTTCTCCTGATGTGATTGAACAAGATATTAATGAGTTATTATAATATTTTTTTTCATTTAGGAACTTTTTAGTCAAAAAATAATTAAATATGTATAAAATTTGAGGTTTTTGTGAATAAAATTATACTATACACATTTTTACTTTTTTCGTTTTTATCTTCTCAATCAGCCAAATATTACAGTGATACCTTTGCAAATGTTGTAAAAAAAGTAAATGCAGCTGTTGTTACTATCAATAGTGAAAAAATTGTTTCAAATGAAAGAAGAAATCCATTTGAAGAATTTTTTTATGAAGATTTTGGATATGGATATCCAAATAGAGAAAGAACAACTAGAGCTCTAGGTTCTGGAGTTATTGTAGATGCTAAAAGGGGTCATATAATAACAAATAATCACGTTGTAGAAGGAGCTGACCAAATTAGCATAGTTTTAATGGATGAAAGAGAGTTTGATGCTGAAATATTAGCCACAGACCCAAAAAGTGATTTAGCTATTTTGAAAATTGATGGCAAGAACCTAACTCAAGTGACGTTAGGAAACTCTGATAATTTAGATGTTGGAGAATGGGTTTTAGCAATTGGAAGTCCATTTTCATCAAATTTAAGTCATACTGTAACAGCTGGGATAGTTAGTGCTAAAGGAAGAACTAATGTAATTGGTGGAATTGATTATGAAGATTTTATTCAAACCGATGCTGCTATAAATCCAGGTAATAGTGGAGGTGCATTGGTTAATCTTGATGGTGAGTTGATTGGTATTAATACAGCAATTGCAACAGGTGGATATATGAGAAGTAATGCTGGAGTAGGATTTGCAATTCCATCAAATTTAGCAAGTGTGATTATGAACGATTTAATTTCTGAAGGAAGAGTAATTAGGTCATGGTTAGGAGTTTTTATTCAGGATGTTGATGATGCAATTTCTAACAATTTAAAACTTCCAGATCGTCAAGGAGCTTTAGTAACTGATATTGTTGATGGAAGTCCTGCAGAAAAAGCTGGGTTTAAAATTAAGGACGTCATCATTGATTTTTCAGGAAATAAAATTCGTAATTCTTCTCATTTGAAGAATGTTGTATCTTCTACTAGACCAAAAACAATACCAAATGTAAAAATTATTAGGGATGGTAAAGAAAAATTTTTGAAAGTTGAGCTTGTAGAATTACCACAAGAAGATGAAATTTTTGCAAGAAATTCATCATCTTTACCATCATCTCTTGGAATGAGAGTTGAAAATATTAGTCAAGCAATGTTAAATAGATTTGGTCTAGAAAATATTGATAATGGAGTTATTGTTATCGATATTTTAAATTCTAGTATTGCATCTAAGTCAGGTATAATGATAGGTGATATAATTTCACGAGTTGGTGATACAGAAGTTAATTCAGTATCTGAGTTCGGAGTGGCAATAAATAATATTAAAGACCAAAAATCGGTTCTTTTTTTAATTAAGAGGCGAGGCGGTTCTATTTTCATACCTTTAGAAATCAATTAAATTTTATTGTAAAATATAAATTTTTGAATAACTCTGTTGAAAAGGTAAGTTATCTCATTAATTAATCACTAAATTTGATTAAAATGAGTAAAGTTTTTTTAATAATAGGGTTCATCTTCATTGTAATTGGCTTATCAAGTTATTTTGGATTTAATATACCTATTATATCAAAATTGGGTAACTTACCTGGTGATATAAGAGTATCAAGAAATAATTTTTCTCTATATATTCCAATTTCAACTTGTGCATTGTTGAGTATTTTTTTCACTCTCATTTTAAAATTATTTTCAAAAATATAAAAATGCTTAAAAAAGTTAATAACAAAGTAGACTTTATAGAGCTTGAACACGAAGTTCTTGACTTTTGGAAGAAAAAAAATATTTTTGAAAAAAGAAAAAAAATGAATGAAGGTTTGAAAAAATGGTCATTCATTGATGGTCCAATTACAGCAAATAATCCAATGGGAGTACATCATGCATGGGGAAGAACTTTAAAAGATTTGTATAACAGATATAAATCAATGACTAAACATGAATTAAGATACCAACAAGGTTTTGATTGTCAAGGGCTTTGGGTAGAAGTAGAAGTTGAAAAAGAATTAGGTTTTAAGTCAAAAAAAGATGTTGAGAATTATGGAATTGAAAAATTTGTTAAAAAATGTAAAGATAGAGTTAAAAAATTTTCTGATATACAAACTAATCAATCAAAAAGACTTGGTTACTGGATGGATTGGGATAATTCTTATTATACAATGTCTGATGAAAATAATTATACTATTTGGAGTTTGTTAAAGAAACTTCATCAAAGTGGTAAAATTTATAGAGGATCTGATGTTGTTCCTTGGTCAGGAAGATCAGGCACATCTTATTCACAAATGGAGATAATTGAAGGCAGAAAATTAGTTTCCCATAGAGCAGTTTTCATAAGATTTCCAATTAAAAATAAAAAAAATGAATTTCTTTTAGTTTGGACAACTACTCCTTGGACTTTAACATCAAACGTAGTGGTCGGTGTCAACATTAAACTTGAATATGTGAAAATTAAATCTTCTGATGGTTCAATATATTACTTGGCTAATGAAAATTTAAATTTTAAAAGATTAGAAAAACAATTTAAAGAAAAGAAACAATGGATTAAAAATATTCCAAAACTTAAAACCATATCTCAAATCTTTAAGGAAAAAGGAGGATATGAAATAATTGGTAAAGTTAAGGGTGAAGATATGATTGGTTGGGAATATGATGGTCCTTTTGATAATTTAAAAGCACAAAATGAAATTGGTGGTTATCCGTTTCCTAATCATAATTTGGTTGAAAAAGGTGTATCTGCGAGATTACAACACAAAGTAATTAATCCTGGTAAAGATTCAATGGGTAAAGATATTGTAGTTTCTGGAGAAGGTACTGGAATTGTTCACATGGCTCCTGGATGCGGAGATATAGATAATAAAGTTGGTAAAAAACAAAATTTAATTAATATATCACCTCTTGATGAGGAATCAAAATTCACTTCTTATTTTGGTTGGTTAAAAGGTAAGAGAGCTACTGATAAATCAACAATAGATTTAATATTAGATTATCTGAAACAAAATGATTATTTAGTTTATATTGAAGAATATCCTCATGTATATCCTCATTGTTGGAGATCAGGTGATGAATTAGTATTTCGTCTTGTAGATGAATGGTATATCAATATGGATTGGCGAAATCAAATTAAAAATATTCTTGATGATATAGATTGGATTCCATCTTGGGGTAAGGAAAGAGAAAATGAATGGTTGGATAATATGGGTGATTGGATGATTTCAAAGAAAAGATTTTGGGGTTTAGCATTACCTATTTGGATATTTGAAGATGAATCATTTTATGTTGTAGGATCAAAAGAAGAACTAAAAAAACTATCTGTTGAAGGTTGGGAAGAATTTGAAAAAAATTCTCCACATAGACCTTGGATTGATAAAGTAAAAATCAAACATCCTGATACAGGTTTAATTGGAACAAGAATTAAGGATGTGGGAAATCCATGGTTAGATGCTGGAATTGTTCCATTTTCAACATTAGGGTATGAATCTAATAAAGAATATTGGAAAGAATGGTTTCCAGGAGATTTTATAACTGAATCATTTCCCGGCCAATTTAGAAATTGGTTTTATTCTTTACTGGCTATGTCAACGTTTCTTGAAAATAAGGCACCATTTAAGACACTTTTAGGTCATGCATTAGTTAAAGATGAACATGGTAAAGATATGCATAAATCAACTGGCAATGCGATTTGGTTTGATGATGCTGCAGAAGATATTGGTGTTGATGTTATGAGATGGATGTATGCTTCTCAAAACCCAGAAAATAATCTTTTGTTTGGCTATGGAATTGCAGAAGATATTAGAAAAAAAATAATCACTTTGTGGAATGTATATTCTTTTTTTGTAACGTATGCAAGGTTAGATAAATTTGATCCAAGTATTAATTTAAATAAGAAAAACTTTACCCAATTAGATTTATGGATTTTATCCAAAATGAATAAACTTATTAAAATAGCTGAAGATTCTTTTGAAAATTATAGAATAGATAAATTTATGAAACATTTAGACCTTTTTCTTGATGACCTTTCAAATTGGTATGTGCGGCGAAATAGGAGAAGATTCTGGAAAGCTGAAAATGATAATGATAAGAATGCAGCTTATCAAACTTTATATAATGTATTAAAAAAATTAATTTTTATTCTATCTCCAATTGCACCATTTGTAACAGAAAAAATTTATCAAAATTTAGTTAGGAACCTTGAATTTGACTCAGAAGAGAGCGTTCATCTTAACGATTTTCCTATTTCCAATAAAAATGAAATCGATGAGGACCTCATTCATTCAATGGATGGATTAGTTAAAATTGTAGAATTAGGTAGATTTGCAAGGAATAAAGCTTCAATAAAAATCAGACAACCTCTTTCAAGATTATGTATTTTCTTAAAAGATGAAAATATTAAAAAATTAATTCTACAAAATGAAAACCAAATAAAAGAAGAGTTGAATGTAAAAAATATAGAATTTGTAAAAAATCAAAATGATTTAATTATCAGAGAATTTTCTCCTAATTTTGTTTCAATTAGAGAAAAATTTCAGGATAAAATAAATTTAGTATTACCTTTAATTAAAAAACTTAACTTTGAACAATATAATAAAAAAATAAATAATAATGGATATATTAAGGTTTCTGATTCTGATAATGATTTTGAATTAAATAAAAATGATTTTTTAATTAAAGAAAAATCTGTTAAGAATTTTTCTTCAGTTTGTGAAGGAGATATAGTAGTTGGAATTTATACAAGCTTGAATGATGAACTTATTGAAGAGGGGATCATAAGAGATTTGATTAGAAATATTCAAAACTTTAGAAAGGAATTAAATTTTAATGTTGAAGATAGAATTTATGTGAAAATTAAAGCTCCTAAAAACATTCAAAATGCTATAAATAATTTTAAAGAATATTTTAGTAATGAAATTTTAGCTAATGAATTATATTTTGAAGGTGAATTAGGTCAAAAAAACAAAGAATTGAAAATAAATAATCAATTAATGTCAATTTCTCTCAGTAGAAAAAAATAAGCTTTGGAGTATTTATGATTAAAGTAAAATTAACTAAAAAAGAACTTGATAATTATTTTAAAATAATTAATTCAATGAGAGAAAAGGCTATTGATGAAATGGATAATATTAAAGAAAATTCCATTAATGAAAGTGGTAACCTTGATTCAGGAGCTAGAGATTCAAATTATGCCTATCATATGGCAGATGTCGGGACTGATTCCCACGAAAGAGAAAAATCTTATTTGTTGTATTCAAGAGAAAATAAGTTTATTCAGCATTTAGATGAAGCCTTAGAAAGAATTAAAAGAGGAACTTACGGTATATGTATGAAATGTAATGAAAAAATTCCACATGATAGATTAATAGAAGTTCCTCATACAAAGCTTTGTATAAAATGTAAGACAAAAAATTCTATTTAAAGTTATGAATCCAATATTTTTTACTGCTTTTATTGTAATAATTGATCAATTATCCAAATTCATAGCCAGGTCAAATATGAATTTATATTCTCCCTCTATTGAATTATTAGGAAATTTTTTTAAATTTACATATGTTGAGAATTCAGGAATTGCTTTTGGAATAAATTTTAATAATGGACCAATAGTTTTTACAATTTTAGCATCAATAGCGACAATTTTCATCATTTGGTACTTATTCAAGTCAAAAAAAGAAAGTTATTTATTTAGACTTTCTCTTTCATTCATTCTTGGAGGTGCAATTGGAAATCTTATTGATAGATATTTGTTTGGAAAAGTAGTTGATTTTTTTCATTTAAGTATTGGTCAATTTTCATGGCCAGTATTTAATGTAGCTGATTCATTTGTTACTATAGGAATGGCATTGTATATATATTCTATCTATATTGATGAAAAATCTCAGTCAACATTAAATGAGAAAAATTAATATTTTATCAAATGTTTCTAATATAAGAATTGATAAGTTTTTAGCTGAAGAAATTAACTTAATCTCCAGATCTAAAATAAAAGAATTTATAATTTTAAAAAATATTAAAGTAAATGGTAAATATGTTAAACCAAGTTTTAAATTATCTCTTGGAGAAATTATTAATATTAATTTACCTCCAATTGAATCTTCTTTTTTAAAACCAGAAAAAATTTTCTTTCAAATAATTTTTGAAGATGATGATATAATTATTATTAATAAACCCTCAAATTTAGTTGTTCACCCTGGTGCAGGAAATAAGTCAGGCACCTTGGTAAATGGATTGGTATTTCATTTTAAAAATTTATCAGAAGTAAATGGAGAAATAAGACCTGGAATAATTCATAGATTGGATAAAGATACAACTGGGATTATTATAATCGCAAAAAATGATCATTCACATAAATTTATTGCTAATCAATTTGAAAAAAGAACGATATCAAAAAAGTATATTGCTCTAGTTTGGGGATTAGTAAAAAAAAATTTTGGAAAAATTCAAACTCCAATTATTCGTGATAATAAAAAAAGAACTTTATTTAAAACAGGTAAAAATGGAAGAGATGCATTAACTGAATATAAAGTTCTTGAAAGGTTTGAACACTTAACTTTAGTTGAGCTTTATCCAAAAACAGGAAGAACTCATCAAATAAGAGTGCATATGTCCTCGATTGGTCATCCAATATTTTCAGATACTAATTATGGAGGTGGCGCAAATAAAGCTAAAGAATTTCAACCAAAAATTGCAAATGAATTTTCTAAATTATTAAAAGGAATTAATAGACAGGCATTACATGCAATTTCAATTTCATTTTATCATCCTAAAACTAATAAAAAAGAAACATATATAGCACCAATCCCAGAAGATATTAGTAAAATCATTTCTGAAGTAAGGCTTGAACATGAAACATTTGAATGAATTTTTAATTTACATTTATAAAATTAAAATGTATTCACAAAATACTATAGATGCATATAAAATAGACCTAAATCAATTCATAAATTTTTTAACCAAAGAATTGATGATTTCAATTATAGATTTAAATAAAATAAGTAAAAAAGAAATTAAAAGTTATTTATTATTTTTATCCGAAAGGAATTTATCTGAAAAATCAATAAACAGAAAACTTGCATCCATAAAATCTTTTTTTAGATATTTATTAAAACAAAAATTAGTTAAATCAAATCCTACAACAAACATAAATGGTTTAAAAATACCTCAGAAATTACCAAGATTCATTCAAAATGATGTTTTGTTTAAAGTCCTAGAACATAATATCAATGATGATTGGCAGATTATTAGAGACAAAACAATTTTAGAATTATTTTTTAGTACTGGAATACGATTAAGAGAATTAATTTTTTTAGATTTAAAAGATTTAGAAATGGAAGATAAAATTTTAAAAGTTGTTGGAAAAGGTAATAAAGAAAGAATAGTGCCATTTGGCAAAAAGGTTTTTGAATCATTAGTAAAATATTTGAAATTCAGAAATAAATATATATCAAGAGATTTAAAAGACTTTCCATTATTCATTTCTAAAAAAGGTATAAGAATATCTCCAAGGACTGTTCAATCAAGGCTTAAAAAGTTGTTTAACAAGGTAAGTTTAAATGAATTTACTCCTCATTTAATGAGACATACATTCGCTTCTCAAATGATTAATAATGGAGCAGATATACGAGCAGTTCAAGAGATTTTAGGTCATTCGAGTCTGTCTTCAACTCAAATATATACTCATCTTAAAAAGAAAAAATTAAAAGAATTTTTTGATAAAGCACATCCTCACGCATAAAATTTATATAATAAAAAAAGTTTTTTTAGTGAGACAATTAACTTGTTTTTCGATATAGATATTAATTAATTTTCTTAGTTAAATGTTAATTTTTAAGAAGGTATACAATGAATAATACAATTTTTTCATCTGAATCTGTGACGGAAGGTCATCCTGATAAAGTATGTGATCAAATATCAGATGCAATTTTAGATGATATTTTATCTCAGGATCCAGAAGCTAGAGTAGCGTGTGAGACATTAACAACAACTGGTTTAGTACTTGTATCAGGTGAAGTTACCACATCATGTTATTCAGATTTTCAAAAAATAATAAGAAATACATTAAAAAAAATAGGATATACCAATCCAGAATATGGATTAGATCATCAAGATTGTTCAGTTTTAACCTCTATTCATGAGCAAAGCCCAGATATTGCACAGGGTGTAGATTCTTCATTTAAAAAAGAACAAGGTGCGGGTGATCAGGGATTAATGTTTGGATATGCTTGCGATGAAACAGATGTTTTAATGCCATTACCTATAACCTTGGCTCACAGATTAGCAAAAAAACTATCTGAATTAAGAAAAAATGGTGGTCTTCCTTGGTCAAGACCTGATGGGAAAACTCAAGTCTCAATCAGATATGAAAATGGAATCCCTGTTGGCGTAGACAAAGTTGTTATTGCGATTCAACATGATCCAGATATTAAAAATGAGGAAATTCATTCATCAATAAAAGAAAATGTAATTAAACCCGTATGTGGAAATTGGTTGAATGATAATACTGAATTTTTTATTAATTCTACTGGAGTATTTATAAAAGGAGGACCTGAAGCTGATACAGGCTTGACAGGAAGAAAAATTATTGTTGATACTTATGGAGGTTATGGAAGACATGGAGGTGGTGCTTTTTCAGGTAAGGATCCTTCAAAAGTTGATAGATCTGCGTCTTATATGGCAAGATATATTGCAAAAAATATAGTAGCTGCTAAGATTGCCAAGAAATGTGAATTGCAATTAGCTTATTCAATTGGAGAAGCAAATCCTGTTTCAGTTTATGTCAATACTTTTGGAACTGGTCAAATTGATGATGAAAAAATAACAACAATTATCAAAGATAATTTTCCATTAAAACCTAAGGAAATCATTGATCATTTAAATTTGAAAAGACCAATATATTTTAACACAGCTTCATATGGTCATTTTGGTAGAGAAAATGAAAGTGGTTTTCCTTGGGAAAAATGTGATAAAGTTAGTGAATTAAAAAAATATATAAATTAAAAATATAGGAATAAAACAATGTCAGAATTTGATGTAAAAGACTTAAAATTATCAAAATTAGGTAAAGAGAGAATATTATGGGCTGATCGTAGTATGCCTGTATTAAAATCAATTAGAAATAGATTTAAAAATGAAAAACCTTTAGATGGAATTAGAATTTCTGCCTGTTTGCATGTTACAGCCGAAACAGCTAATTTAATGAGAACTCTTGAAGAAGGAGGGGCTGACACTTTGCTTTGTGCATCTAATCCACTTTCTACCCAAGATGATGTAGCTGCATCCCTCGTAAATGATTTTAATGTTAAAACTTATTCGATTAATGGTGAAGATAATGACACCTATTATTCTCATATAAAATCTGCCTTGAATCATCACCCTCATATAACATTTGATGATGGTGCTGATTTAGTTAGTATGCTTCACTCAGATTATGAAAATCAAATATCAGAAGTTAAATGTAGTATGGAAGAAACTACTACTGGTGTTATCAGATTAGAAGCTATGAAAGAAGATGGTGCACTTAGAATTCCAGTAGTGGCAGTAAATGATGCAAATTCAAAACATCTTTTTGATAATAGATATGGCACTGGTCAATCAACAATAGATGGTATAATTAGAGCAACAGATATATTAATAGCTGGTAAGAAATTTGTTGTAGGTGGATATGGAATGTGTGGTAGAGGCCTTGCAACAAGAGCTAAAGGAATGGGTGCTCATGTAATTGTAACAGAGGTAAATCCTCTTAGAGCTTTAGAAGCTGCAATGGATGGTTTTGAAGTTATGTCAATGAATGAAGCAAGCAAATCCGCAGATATTTTTTGTACTGTTACTGGAAATACAACCATTTTAGCCAAAGAACATTTTTTAAATATGAAGGATGGTGCAATTGTTGCTAACTCGGGTCATTTTAATGTAGAGGTTGATTTAGAATCATTAAAAAATATTTCAAAAAAAGTAAATTTAGGTGTAAGAGAATTTGTAGATGAATATATTTTAGAAAATGGTAATCGAATTTACGTTCTTGGAGATGGAAGATTAATTAATTTAGTTGCAGCAGAAGGACACCCAGCCTCAGTTATGGATATGAGTTTTTCAGTTCAGGCATTAATGGCAGAATATACTACACAAAATGATTTAGAAATTTCAGTTCATACAGTTCCAAAAAAAATTGATGAACTAGTTGCTAAACTTAAGTTAGATTCTATGGGAATATCAATTGACACGCTTACATCAAAACAAACAAAATACTTGGCTTCTTGGCAAGAAGGTACCTAAACCTAATTCATTTATTATGAAACGATCAATTTGGATCGTAGCTTGTTTTTTAGTTTTTCTTCAATTTGGATGCGACTTTCAAAATCCATCTGATTTTAAGACACCTAAATGGAATGTCAATCTAACTTTACCTCTGTTAGATAATTTTTATCCATTTAGCGAAATTGCTTCAAATGATATAATTAAATCATCTGGTGATTCTTTATTAATTGATTTTGATGGTGAATTGACGGAAACAACTATCACTAGAGATTATTTGATTGTACCAGAGACAAATCCAGATGCTGTTTCTCAATCAATAAATGTTCCTTCTGTATCTGATATTTTAACAGTTCCATTGAGTTATGATTCAAGTTTTGGATTTTCAGCGGATCTTCCATCAAGTATACCAGTTCCAGGTGTAACTGGTGGTGATGTTTGGAAAAGTCAGGTATTGGCTGTTTTAGAACCCAATGTTAATGATGCTTTTCCTCAAAAGATTGCTTCTATCCCATTAAATAATGCATTTAGCTCTATTGATTTCGCTAGCGTTGATGGTATAATTATAAAAGGGAGTGAAGATGATAACTATTTTAAAACAACTGTTAATGTTCAAAATTTTCCAGATAATGCAGGTATTAATGACGTTACTATTAAATTAACAAGTGGACCCTCTAACTCAGAATTAATTAGTCAAATACATTCAAATGGTGATTTTAACAACCCAATCCAAAGTTCTTTAGTAGGAAAAAAATTACTTGATGGAGACTTAAATTTTGATTTAAGCATTGATTGGATGAGACCAGGGGATACTCAAGTTGTTACAATTACAGGAACTCCAACAATTACTGTGCTTTTTGATCTTAAATTAACAAATCCAGATTCTGTTACGATTAATGTATCAGATGGGATATCAATAGTAGATTCAGATGTATTGACATTGCCTAAATTTTCTGATAATACATCAGATATGGGAGGATGTGGTGTTTCAAGTTTATTTGGAGGAACTATAGTTCCTGATTCTGAAAAAGCATTTAATGCAAGTAACAAATTTACATTTAAGGATGTGACTAGTACATTTCCATTCCCCGTTCAACTTCAAATTCATTTTAAAAATTTTTTCCCAGAAACAGGTTCAACTGATTCAGTAAAAATAGATGAGGAAGTTTTTGGAGATGATTGGGTAGACATTGTTAAAACAATAGCTGGCCACCAATTTAAACATTCATCAGGAAATGATACAATTTCAATAGATGAATTTGATGTTGACTTTGATATAAAAACAAAAGGTGGTACTTATGGTTTTTTAATTGATGGCTCTCAGCCAACTTGGCAATTTAATTTTGGGATGAATGTTGGTAAAATGGAATTTAAGACTTTAAAAGCCAAAATAGATTGCCCATTCCCTGAAGTGAAACAAGAAATGCCTGCTATGGGATCTGGTCTTCCTGGAATGTCATTCGAGGGCATCCAAATGGATTTTGAATTTATAAATCAAATTAGAGCTCCTGTTGATATGACCTTCAATTTAAAAGGTACATCACCATTAGGTGAAGTTGTCGAAGTGCCACTCGATTATGTAACAATTGCTACTCCTGCAAATTTAGGAGATAGTGCAAAAACAATTATTAGAATGAATGCATCAGGTTATAGTGTGATAAATTATAATCCCTGGACTGGACCTTTAACACCCATTACTAGCGAAACGAATTACCTTAAAAGTTCAGATAGTACTATTGTGAAATTACTTTCCTCTGGACCACAATCAATTAATGTAAATGCTTCAGCAGGTATTACAGATAAAACTGCAGCTTCTTTAGATTTAGGATCAAAAATAAAAGGTACATTTAAATTAATCGCCCCATTTGAAATAAAAATGGAAGAGATAGCATGGGTTCCTGAAAAAGCAACTTCAATTGATGAATGGGAACATGATACCAGAGCGAAATTAAGAAATTTTGTTAAAGAATCTGTTTTAACTACAAGAGTGATAAACGGATTGCCTATTGGTGGAGAATTAGCTATTCTTTTTTCAGATAATACTATTTTCCCTTACGGTAGATCTGAATTGGCATTAACAACTTTAAAAGATGATTTTGTAACTAATCAAGAACCTGGAAAAAATAAATGGAGTTCTTCTGACACAATAAGTATTATTACTAAATGTAGCGAACTTGTAAATCAATCTGTTTATTTATCAAATGTTATATATGATATGAAAAATTGTTCTGAAAATTCAGGATTTATTGTTCAAAGAAAAGTGGGTGCTAAAGATACATTGATTTCCTACGTAGATACGTTATTTAAATTAATATTACCAAGGCCAGAGTCATGGGTAAATATTCCTCCAAATTCTGTAGATATTTCAGCTGATTCAACTACAATTAGTATTTTAGATACTTCCAAAATGAATTTATTAACTGATATTGGAAAACATTATATCAAACCAAGAATTCTTTTTAAGGGTACAATAAATAAAGTTCCTGATGTGATATCATTCTCTATGAGAGATACTTTGAGAATACAATCTTATATTGGATTTTTACTCCAAAGTGATGGTTTTACCACAAAATCAAAAGATGAGTTTATATTAAAATATCCAAACGGAGGAGAGACTCTTCAAAATTTTCAATCAATTAATGTTAAATGGATAGCATTAGGAGATAGTATTCCAGAAGAAAATATAAATTTATATAAATCAAATAATTCTTTACCTGATATTAGTGATGAATCTATCTGGGATAAAATTAATTTAATTGGTAATCCTAGTGGTAAAGATAGTACTGCAAATTGGACACCTAGTTCTGTACAAGATACAGTTTGGTTGAAAATATGTAATCAAGATAATTCAGTATGTGATATGACAATGTCATGGTTTAAAGTTGAATAAATGAAAAATTTAAGCAAAATTATTTTTCTTATTATTTTATCAACCATTGGTTTTTCCCAAATAAAGAGGAGTCCTGTTATGTTAGGTATGGGTGGTGCATATACTACTCAGGCTGATGGTATTTATGCGGTTGGTGTGAACCCAGCGAATCTTAATTATCAACATGGAAAACCATTTATGTGGCAAATTGGAACCTTTAATTTTGGATTAATTAATAATTTTTTATCATTAGAAAATACTCTTGGGCTCAGTGGAGAAAATTTAGAAGCAAATAATCAAAGAGGTAAAAATCAAATTTATGATCAAATTAGAGATGGATTAAGGTTTAGCCAGCATGCACATATTAGTATTCCAATGTTAAGTTTTGCCTCAGGAAATATGGCAGTTACAAATGATATTGTTGAAATAGCAGATTTAAATATGCCAAGAGGAATTTTTCAATTTATTTTAGAAGGTAATCAAGTAGGTATTCCTATTGATTTAGAATTTCAACGAGAAAGTATGGTTGTTAGTGAACATACTTTTTCTTTTGCAGTTCCATTAGAAAGTTTTTCTTGGGGAATAACTATGAAATATTTAGGGGGAATAATTTATTCAGGTACGGATCCTGATTCTAGTTTTGCAGTTTTTAATACTGATCCAACTAATTTTAATCTTCAAACTAAATATTTTTACAGACAGGGAGTCGGTGGAAACGGATTTGCATTTGATTTTGGCTTAGCTACTAAAGAAGTAAATGGTTTTAGAGTAGGAGCTTCGATTATTAATGCTTTTGGTTCAATTAAGTGGAATGAACCATCATTATTTGGAGAGGAATTATCACAAGCTCTAGCAAAACTAACACCTGGAATTCTTGAAAATGGAGGAAAATGGGGACCATATACTTTAGAAAAAAATCAAGCACTGGTTCATGAAATCATCGCTGATTCAGTAACCTTAATTGATTTAACAAGTGGTAAATGGGATGAAACTTTTGTAGAAAAAAAATATACTGTTTCAGATTTAGATGTTGATGGTAATCCAAAATCATTTAAAGTACGTTATCCTGGACATTTTAGATTAGGAATTTCTAAACAAGTTGATAAAGACCTTTTGATTTCATCTGATTTAATTGCTGGTTTTACAAATAGGTTGGGAATGTATCAAAATTGGCAATTATCTGCAGGAATTCAATTTAATAGGCTTAAATCAATACCATTGAGAGTTGGTTATATGTATGGTGGAAAATATATAAAAGAATTAGGTTTCGGAGCTGGATTTCATGCAGGTCCTATTATATATGATTTTGCATTTTCATTTCGAAATGGTGTTTGGGTTCATAATATGAAAGGCATATCTGTATCTTTGGGTATTGCATTAACAAGTTTTAAAAGTAGAAAAGATAAATCAAAAGATAATGAATCTTGATTTATTTTTTCGCAAGGATCATTAATATTAATCCACCAGAACTAAAAATTATATTTCCAAACCAAGCGGAAAGCAAAGGATTTAAAATATCTTTATAGCCTAAAGTTACTCCAAATCTTATGAAAGCATAATAAGCAAAAATTAAAAAGACACTTATTCCAGCACCAAATGCTAGTTCTGTTGATGGTCTGAAAGCAACTAAAGGAATTGCAAAAAGAACAACTATCATATTTATGAAAGAAAAAGCAAGTTTTGCGTGCAAGTTTACTTCCCATCTTGTTGTTTCTATACCACTTTGATTTAATTCTTTTATGAAGACTTTTAAATCAGCATAATTTTTTTCTTGTGGAGCGATTGCCTCTTTTGCTAAATCATCAGGTATGTATCCAGTTTCAATAATTGTATCATTTCGAGAAATAAAAACTTTATTTTCAAATCCTTGATTGTTAAAAATTCTAATCGCATATGCGTTTAAAACCCATTTTTTTAATTTATTATCCCATGTCATTTTATGAGCATCAATTCTTTTATTTAACTTTCCATTTTTCATATATTGTATTGCTACTCCACTTGCTATGTTAGTCTTTGCAGAGTATTTATCTATTGCAATCTGTGATTGATTGGCTTTACTTAAAAAAATATTTTTCTTTTTTAATGAAAAAGTGCTATTTCTAGACTTCATAGCAAATTTGGTTTCTATTTCTTTACATTTTTTGTTTCCATAGGTAACTAAAAAATTATCAAAGTAAAATCCAGAAATACTTATAATTATTGATAAAATAACAATTGGCGTAGCAATCCTATATAGAGAAACCCCAGCGGCTTTCATTGCCGTTAATTCATTTCTTTTTAATAATAATCCAATTGTAAAAATAGTGGATACTAACATTGACATAGGTAAACCGATGCTAATAAACCAAGGAATTGAATAAAAATAATAATTTATAATTGAATTGATTGGAATTTTTGAATCTATAAATTTGTCTATATTTTCAACGTAATCAACTAAAACAAATAAAATAATAAAGCCTAAAATTGAAATTAATAAAAGATTTAAAAATTGATTAAGTATGTAAATATCTATTTTTTTCATTTATTTTTTGGTAAAACTTTAAAAGATTCTATTTTTGATTTTTTAATAATTTGAATTCTTTGAACTTGTGTTGAACTAGCTTTTAAAACTCTAATTTTATAAAACTCAGAATTTAAAGTATTTCCTTTTTCAGGTATTTTACCAAGCTTTTCAATAATATATCCTCCAATTGTTTCATAATTCCCTTTTGGTAGAAATATTTTATATTTAATTAGTTCATTAATATATATACGTCCATCAATGATAAAACTATTATCTGAAAGTTTAATTATTTTTTTTGTTTCTTTATCAAAAATATCTTCAAATTCACCAAATATTTCTTCAATTAAGTCCTCTATTGTTACCAACCCTAAAGTTTTCCCACTTGATTCAACAATAATAGCCATTGATAGTCTATATTTTCTTAATTCTTTTAATGCATCACTTGATGACATATTTTCATGAATGAATAATGGATTGTGAATAATATCTGATAAATTCTTAGGTTCATTTAGTAAATCATTTAAATAAATAATTCCATTGATATTATTTAAATCTTTTTCAAATTGAACAATTTTTGATAAACCTGATGAAATTATAATATCTATTGCATCAGAAATTTTCCTATCTTGTTCAATTCCAATTATATCATGCTTAGGAGTCATTGAGTTTTTCACAGATTGTTGACCAAATTCAAAAATATTTGTTATTACTTCTTTTTCATCTTTTTCTAAATCATCTCCTAATTCAATTTCCTCAAATAATATCGCTAATTCTTTTCTTGAATAATTAGTTTGTTTTTCACTAATTGAGATTTGTTTAGTATAATTTCTAAAAATCCATACCACTGGTTTTAATAAGAAATCAGAAATTTGAAAAAATTTTGTAAAAAATAAAGCAAATTTATTTGGATACTCATGACAAAAACTTTTTGGTAAAATTTCACCAAATATTAGAATAATTAATGATATTATTATTAAAATATATAATTCAGGTATTTGCATTTTATATAGAATAATTGTTGTAAATGATGACACCAAAACATTTGAAAGATTTAAACCCAGTAAAATTGTCGTAATATATTTTTCAGGGTTTTTAATTAAATTCTCTGCTTTTTTTGCTATTAGATTACCTTGTTCTTTCCAAACACTAATTTGTATAATATTTGAATGTAATTTGTGAAATGTAATTTCTGCTCCAGAAAATAATGCAGAAAGTATTAAGCCAATTGTTGCTAAAATGTATTCTATCATAACGAATAATTTAAAAATATTTAAAGATAAAAATTATATAATGCGTTAATTTACACTAACTTTTTAATTATAAAATTTAAATTATTAACATAAAAATGAAATTATCATCTACTGAAAAACAAAATCCAATTTCTAAAAATTTAGATACTAAACCAATAAAAGAAATTTTAAAAATAATTAATAATGAAGATTCTAAGATTGCTGGTGCTGTAAACAAAATTTTACCAGAAATTGAAAAAACAATAAATTTTGCAGTAGAAACTATAAAAAATGGAAAAAACATCTTTTATGTAGGAGCAGGAACAAGTGGAAGATTAGGTGTTTTAGATGCTGCAGAGTGTGTTCCAACCTTTTCTGTTCCTGAAAATTATTTTCAGGGAATTATTGCTGGAGGAAATGATGCACTTGTTAAATCTATTGAAAATTCTGAAGATGATTTATTGAGTGCAGAAAATGATTTAAAAAAAGTAAAAGTTTCATCAGGAGACCTTGTAATAGGAATTGCTTCAAGTGGTACCACTCCCTATGTTCTTCAAGCATTAAAATATTCAAAAAAAAATGGATGTAAAACTGTTTTTTTAATTTGCAATAAATCATTCAAAAATAGTTTTGATTTTGATGTAATTATTTTGGTAGATGTAGGACAGGAAGTTATAGCTGGATCTACTAGAATGAAATCTGGAACAGCTACAAAAATGATTTTAAATATGATTTCTACTACTACAATGGTAAAAATAGGAAAAGTCTACGATAATTTAATGATTGATTTAAAAGTTGTAAATAACAAATTATTTAATAGAGCTATTAGGATTATTAATACAATTACTGGATTAGACGAAAAAGAATCAAAAAAAATTTTAATTAAAGCAAAAAATGAAGTTAAGGTAGCTATTGTAATGCATAATCATAATTTTAGTTATAAAGTTGCAAAAACTTATTTACAAAAACATAATGGTTCTCTTAGAGAGGTTTTAAGTTTGAAATTTGAAAAATAATGGACGTATTTAAGCAATATAAGATGATAGGATTAATGACAGGTACTTCAATGGATGGGTTAGATTTATGTGCTTCAAAAATTACTTTTTTTAACCAATCAATTAATATTGATGTTATAAAAAATGGTTATGTAGAATTTCCACAAAAAATAAAGTTAGATATAGAAAATTCATTAAACCTTGAAAAAGAGAATGTTGAAAAGTGTAATAAAACACTTGGACAATTTATGGCAGAAAAAACATATCAATTTTTAAAAAAAAATAAAATTTTTAATATAGATGGAGTTGGTATGCATGGTCAAACCATTCAACATATAAGTGGTATTAAAAGTTTGCAAATTGGAGATCCAAAATATCTTTTTAATAAATTAAACGTTCCAATAATCTCAAACTTTAGAAACTTAGATATTAAAAGTGGTGGAACTGGGGCACCTTTGGTTCCGTTTTTAGATAAAATACTTTTTCAAGAAGAAAAGAATGCAGTTTTATGTTTAAATATAGGAGGCATTTCAAATATAACTTATTTACCATCTCTAAAAACTAATGATCAAATTATAGGTTTTGATACTGGACCAGGAATGTCCCTTATTGATGAAGCATCAAAAATCTTTTTTAATAAAAAATTTGACAAGGATGGTACTCTTTCTATTAATGGTAAAGCACATTTGGAATTAGTTGAAGATTGGATGAATGATAAATATATTATCTCTTCTTATCCAAAATCTACAGGAAGAAAAGAATTTGGTTTGAGATGGTTAAAAAAAAATATGAATATATTGAATAAAATTGAAAAAAGAGATATTTTACCTACTTTAGCATTATTTACTTCATCAAGCATAATATATAATTGCAAAAATTTTACTAATTATAATAAATTAAAAAAAATTATTGTTTCTGGTGGTGGAATATATAATCAAGCAATTATGAGAAATTTAAAAAGAGATTTTAAAGATATTTTATTTTATAGATGTGAAAATTTTGGTATAGATTCTGATTCTAAAGAAGCTTTATGTTTTGCTCTTTTGGGAGCAGCTTTTTTAAATAATACTCCAAGTAATATTCCATCTGTTACTGGTGCAAAAAAATCAATTGTTCTTGGTGAAATTACAAAATAGGAATTTTTTATGAAATTTAATCCATATGTTTTTAGAAAATATGATATTCGAGGAGTAGTTGAGGAAGATTTTTCCGATAATTTTGTGATTTCATTAGGAAAATCTTTTGCCACTAAAGTTAAAAGAGTCGGAATAAAAGAAATTGCAATTAGTGGTGATGTAAGATTATCGACAAATAATTTGAAAGATAATTTTATTGAAGGTGTATTAAGTACTGGAGTTGATATAATTGATTTAGGGATTTTGCCCACTCCGACAAATTATTATAGTATGTGGAAATTAGATGTTAAGGCTTCTGTCCAAGTTACAGGAAGTCATAATCCAGCAAATATGAACGGATTTAAATTTTCTGTTAATAAACAAGCTTTTTTTGGAGATAAAATTCAAAAATTAAAAAACATGATAGAAGTGAATGATTTTGATAAAGGTAATGGGACTTTGGTTAAGCATAATATCCTTGATGATTATATTGAAATGATCATAAAAAAAATAAAATTTCATAAAAAAATGAATTTGATTATGGATTGTGGAAATGCGACGGCATGTGTAGCAGCTCCTCAAATTTTTAAAGAGTTAAATGCTAATGTGAAAAATATTTATTCAAATGTTGATCCAACTTTCCCAAACCATCATCCTGACCCATCTGATGAGAAAAATTTAAAAGAAATTATTTCGGTTTTGAAAGTAGGTGATTTTGATGCTGGACTTGCATTTGATGGCGATGCTGATCGTATTGGAATTATTGATGATAATGGAAAGTTAGTATTCCCTGATCAACTTATGGCATTAATGCTTCCAGAGATTTTAAAAAAAGGTGATAATATTGTTTTTGATGTAAAATGTTCCAAAACTTTAGAAGACGAAATTTTAAGATTAGGTGGAAACCCGATAATATGGAAAACAGGACATTCCTATATAAAACAAAAAATGAAAGAAATTTCATGTAATTTTGCTGGAGAAATGAGTGGCCATATTTTTATTGGTGATAATTATTATGGTTTTGATGATGGAATCTATGTTGGTGCTAGATTTATAGAAATGCTTTCAAAACAAAATATTAAGTTATCAGATTTAGTTGAACAACTTCCAAAATATTTTTCAACTCCTGAGATGAGAATAGAATGTATAAGTGATAAAGAAAAATTTCGAATTAATGATGAAATTTCTGAGTTTTTTAAAAATAATTACGACTGTTTAGATATTGATGGTGTAAGGATTACATTCCCTAATGGTTGGGGGTTAGTTAGAGCATCAAATACTCAACCAGTCTTAGTTTGTAGGTTTGAGGGAGAGTCTGAAGAAAAAATGAATGAAATAAAAGATTTAGTTTTAAAAAAGTTGATGAGTATAGGTGATATAAAAATTCCAGAAAATGAATAAAAATTTTATAAATGAACATGAAAGTTTTGTTCAAAAACTTAATTTGCATTTAAAAAACTATGTGAAAAGATCTGATTTTCCTTCTTTATATGATCCAATACAATATATTTTGTCTTCTGAAGGTAAAAGATTGAGACCTTTTTTACTTTATTTGTCATCTAAAGTTTATGATATTGATGATGATAAAATCCTACCATTGGCATTGTCTGTTGAGATGTTGCATTGTTTTTCACTTGTACATGATGACATTATGGATCAGGATGATTTGAGAAGAGGAAAGCAAACAATTCATAAAAAATGGGATTTATCAACTGCTATATTAGTTGGTGATGCAATTTTTGCTTTAGCCTATAAAAACATTAATGAATTATATAACATAAGAGATATATTAAATGTTATTTCTGAAGAAACTACTAAACTTTGTGAAGGTCAGTCTTTAGATAAAACTTTTGAATCTAAGGATAATATATCAATAGATGATTATCTTCATATGGTTGAATTAAAGACGGGTTCTTTGCTGTCTTTAAGTTGTAAGTTAGGTGGTATTTTAGGTAATGGAACTGAATCTGAAATAACTAAATTAGGAAAATTTGGAAATTTGATTGGTAAAGCATTTCAAATTCAAGATGATATATTAGAGATTTATTCAGATTCATTAATTATGGGAAAAAGTTTAGGAAGTGATATTATTTTCTCAAAGAAAACTTTTTTAACTTGTTTTGCGAATGAATTTAATTCTAATGAATGGAAGTTGTTAAATAATCAAATTATTGATATGGATTTAAAAAGTTATGTCTTACCTAAATTGAGAGAATTCTTTGATAATAATGAAGTTAAAACTATTGCTGAAAATAAAATTAAAGATTTGTTAAATGAGGCATTGTCTTACATTGATTATTTACCTAAAGATAAAAACTATGTTTTTAGTAATTATATAAATATGATTTTAAAAAGGAAAAATTAATTTATGGATTTAAAAAATATTGACACTTCAAATATGTTAAAGGAAATTGAAAGTTTACCTTTCCAAATAGAAGAATCTTTAGATATTATGAATGATTATAAATTTAAAATAAAAAATTTTGAAAAAATAAATAATGTTGTAATTGTTGGAATGGGGGGGTCAGGAATTGGTGGAGATATAGTTAATTCAATAATATCAGATAAAACTCCAATTCCATTTTACGTTGTTAGAGATTATAATTTACCTAGTTGGGTAGATGAAAATAGTTTGGTTATATGTGTGAGTTACTCTGGAAATACTGAAGAGACAATATCATGTTTTGAAGAAGCATTACACAGAAAATCATATATTGTAGGAATAACTTCAGGTGGAATTTTACAAGAAAAACTTAATAGATTTAATTTAGATTTAATTTCTATTCCTAAAAATAAACCTCCTAGAGCCTCAATTGGTTATATTTCAATATTGATTTTATTAGTCCTAGAAAAAAATAATCTAATTGGGAATTTATCAGAAAAAAATTTATTAGAAACATCATCAAAGTTAAAAATTCTAACAAACACATTTAATAAAATGGAAAATAAAAATCCCACATTTTTTTTAGCTAAACAAATTTTTAAAACTGTTCCTATAATTTATGGGGATTTTAAATATACTAGTTCTATTGCATTAAGGTGGAGAGGTCAAATTGAAGAAAATTCAAAAATGATTTCATTTCATAATATCTTACCTGAAATGAATCATAATGAAATAGTTGGATATGAAAATAACAATAATTTATTTGATAAATTGTCTATAATTTGGTTGAAAGATAAAAATATTCATCCAAGAACTTCATTAAGACAAAAATATTCATTACAATTATTGTCAGAAAATATATCTAATCAATTTGAAGTTGAAAGTCATGGTGAATCTCTAATTGAGAGAATATTTTATTTAATTTACTGGGGGGATTGGTTAAGTTTTTGGCTTGCCATTTGTCATGGAACAGATCCAACTCCTGTGAAAAGAATTGAAAAACTAAAAAAAAAATTAGTTAGATAATTTTAATTAAATTATATTAAAAATCATGATACCCGTTAAAATAATAAATCTTTCATATCATCATTCATTTAAGGGTTATGCTATTGAGTTGGAAGAATTAAATAACCAAAATCGAAAAATATCTATATTTGTTGGTCCATTTGAAGCTCAATCCATTGCTTTGGCAATGGAAAATATTATATCTCCAAGGCCTCTTACTCATGATTTAATTGTTAATTTAATTCTTAAAATGAATCAACATATTAAATCTGTTGTAATTAATGATATTAAAGAGGGTGCTTTTTATGCTTTATTAAAAGTTAGAATAGATGATTTAAAAAGCATTGAAATTGATTGTAGACCATCTGATGCCATTGCTATTGCTTTGAGAACTGATTCTCCAATCTTTGTAACTCAAAAAGTTATGGATAAAGCAAAAGACTCAGATAAAGTTAATTTTTATGATGAAGCTAGTTCTAAAAGTCTTAATGAAAATAGAAGAAAAGTTTTGCAAGACAAATTAAATAATGCTATTGAATCTGAAGAATATGAATTAGCTGCTGAACTAAGAGATCAACTATTAGAATTAGAAAATATTTGATTTTTTGATTTGATCCATAATCTTTTTGGAAGCCTTTTGTTCTGCAGATTTTTTAGTTTTTCCAGATGCTGTTGATTTGATTTTTTCCCCAATTTTTACAATAATGTTAAATGTTTTTTCATGATCTGGTCCAGATGTATTGGATGTAATAAATTTAGGACTACCAAATTCATTTGATTGGCAGAATTCAATAAGTAATCCTTTGTAATTAATTGATTCCCAAGCAATATTCTTGTTTTTCCATAATGTTTTTTTTATAAATGAATAGCAAGCTGCATTTCCAGAATCAAGTTTGATAGCAGCTATTATAGCTTCAAACATGTTAGCCGTTTGATTTTCAATAACTTTTTCATCATTTAAGTCTAAAGAATTATCAGCTCTAAGATATTCTATAAGTGAAAATTTTTTTCCAATTTTCGATAAAAAACTCTTTCTTACAAGACTTGATCTTTTTTGAGTAAGATAACCCTCTGTTGCATTTGGAAATTTTTTTAATAATAAATCAGATATTATCTCATCTAATATAGCATCTCCAAGAAATTCAAGTTGTTCATAATTATTTGATACTTTTGTATTAAATGATTTATGAGTAATTGCTTTTTGAAGCAAACTTTCGTTTTTAAAAAAATATCCTATTGATTTTTGTAAATCAAAAATTTTTTTATTTTTATTCTTTAAAAAAAAAATATTTTTAAAAACTTTTTTTATCCTAAACATATTAGACTAAACAAATATGTTTAATTATGTAAAAATTTTTTTTTCTTAAGAATTTGAGTCAATATATTCTACTGCAGCTTTAACAGTAGTTAATTTCTCAGCTTCTTCATCAGGAATTTCGATTCCAAATTCTTCTTCTAACTGCATAATTAATTCAACTGTATCTAATGAGTCCGCACCAAGATCATCAACAAAAGAAGCATCTAATGTGATGCTATCTTCATCTGGACCTAACTTATCAAGAATAACTTCTTTAACTTTATCGAAACTAGACATTTTTATCTCCTTTTATATATATAACCCGCCATTAACTGAAATTGTCTCACCTGTAATGTAACCCGCATTTTCTGAAGAAAGAAACAATACTGTTGCTGCAATTTCATCTGGATTCCCTATTCTTCCTAATGGAATCATTTTTAATAATTCATCTTTAAATTTATCATTCAAATCACTTACCATGTCAGTTTGAATATAACCTGGTGCAACTGCATTTACGGTTATATTTCTTGACGCTAATTCTCTTGCAGTAGTTTTTGTTAAACCAATAATACCAGATTTAGCAGCCGAGTAATTAATTTGACCATAATTACCCATTAATCCTGATACTGATGATATATTAATAATTCTACCATATTTTTTTTTCATCATGTAAGGTGTGACAGATTTAACTCCATTAAATGTTCCTTTTAAATTAACATCTATAACACTATCCCAATCTTCTTCTTTCATTCTTAAAATCAAATTATCTTTTACTATACCGGCATTGTTAACCAAAATATCAATTTTTTCAAATTTTTCAATAGTGTAATCAATTGCAGATTTAAAATTTGATAGATTTGAGACATCTAATTGAACTGCAATTGCGTTACCACCGAGTGATTTCAGTTTTTCTACTGTTTTATTTAAATCTTCCAAATTTCTGCTTGCACAAGCTACTGTAGTTCCATTTAATGCAAAAGCTTTTGCAATTGAATATCCAATACCTTTTGAAGCACCCGTGATGAATGCTATTTGGTTGTTTTTCAAATTTTCATCTCCTCAATATGATTTGAATTTTCAATATTTACTGTATTTATTTCAGAGTTTATTCTATTGTTTAACCCTCTCAGTACTCTATTTGGACCAACTTCAATAAAATTGCTAATACCTAATTTATTGAATCTATTAATAGTTTCTAACCATCTTACAGGATGATCAAGTTGGTTAATTAAATTGATTTTAATCTTATTCTCATCAATCGTTTCTTCTCCAGTCACATTCATGATAATGGGACATCTAGGAGTTTTAAATTTTAATTGTTCAATTTTTTCTTTCATTTCATTTTTTGCTTCTTTCATTAGAGGTGAATGGAATGCTCCACTTACATTTAATTCAATTGTTTTTTTTGCACCCATTTCTTTGCAAACTTCCATTGTTTTCTTAACAGCAATTTTTGTTCCTGAAATAACTATTTGTGATGGAGAATTGAAATTAGCTGGGACTACTATATCATCAACATTTGAAATTGAATCGCAAATTTTAATTAATTCCTCAGAATCAAGTCCAATTATTGCTGCCATAGAACCTGAATTTTGTTTTCCTGCTTTTTTCATTGCTAAACTTCTACTTTTAACAAGAATTAATCCTGTTTCAAAATCAAAAATACCAGCTGCATATAATGCAGAATATTCTCCTAAACTATGACCTGCAACATAATTTGGTTCAATTTCTTTTTTATTAATTAAATCAAATAAAATACATTCAATAATAAAAATTCCTGGTTGTGTATTTTCAGTTAACTTAAGTTCTTCATTTGGTCCATTAAAGCAAATTTCAGAAATATTTTTCCCCATTATTTTATTTGCTAAATCAAAATATTCTTTAGCTAATTTATAATTATTATATAGATCAAGACCCATTCCAACTTTTTGAGATCCTTGACCTGGAAAAATTAAATTTTTTTTTGTCAATTAAAATTTCCCCATTTAATTAGAGTAGCACCCCAAGTAAAACCAGCTCCGAAAGCCGCTAATAAAATTAAATCTCCTTCACTTAACAAATTTTTTTGTACTGCTTCACTAATACAAATTGGTATGGTTCCACCAGTTGTATTAGCAAAACGGTCAATATTTATATAAACTTGTTCTGAATTTAAATTTAATCTTTGTGAACAGGCTTCAATTATTCTTTTGTTAGCTTGATGAGGTATAAATAATTTTATATCATTAGAAGATAACGAGTTTCGTTTTAATATTTCTAATGCTGCTTCTGTCATACCTCTAACAGCAGATTTATAAACTTCCCTGCCATCTTGTTTTAAATAATGAAATTTTGAGTCAATTGTTTTTTTCGAGGACGGGAAAAGACTTCCACCTCCAGGCATATATAATCTATCTCCTCCAGTACCATCTGTAAAAAGTACAGAATCAATGATTCCATTCTCGTGAGATGAAGGTTCAAGCAAAATTGCTCCAGCACCATCACCGAATAAAACACATGTAGCTCTATCATTATAATCAATAATTGAGCTCATTGTATCTCCACCAATAACTAATATTTTTTTATATTTTTTACTTTCAATTAAGCTTTGAGCTGTTTCTAACGAAAATAAAAAACCTGAACAAGCAGCATTTAAGTCAAAAGCCCAAGCATTAATAGCACCTATTTCTTTCTGAATGATTGATGCTGTTGATGGAAACAACATATCTGGAGTAATTGTTGCGGTTATAATGACATCAATTTCTTTAGCATTAATCTTCTTTTTTTCTAAAATATCATTTGCAACTTTAATTCCCATTGATGAAGTGGCTTCTCCATTTTTAACTTTATGTCTTTGTTTAATACCAGTTCTAGATTGAATCCATTCATCAGATGTCTCAACAAATTTCTCCATATCACTATTTGAAATAATATTTTCTGGAAGATAGTGTGAAGCTGCAGTTATTGTTGCTTTCAAAATTAAATTAGCTCTTTAATTATTGAGAAAGTAGAAGATATGTCGTTTTTAATAGAATTTATTAAATTTTCTTTCACACACTTTTTAGCAACTAAAATTGCATTTTTAATAGCTTTAGCAGATGATCGACCATGACATTTAATAACTGTACCATTTACACCTAATAATGGAACTCCACCATATTCTTCATAATCAAAATCTTTCATTATTTCAGCAAAGATTGATTTTATTTTATTCTTTTCTTCAATTGATTGAATGTTCTTTATTAATTTGGTAGAAACATCATTGTTAACATGATTAATCCAGCCTTCTGCAATTTTGACAATATTATTTCCAAGAAAACCATCACATACTATAATTTGTGCTCTGCCATCAAAAAGATATCTACTTTCTATATTACCAATAAATGAAGGAATACATTTTTTCATTAATTTGTGTCCTTCAATATAGGATTCTGTCCCTTTTGTTTCTTCCTCACCGATATTTAACAAGCCAGTTAATGGATTCTTTATACCTCTAATCTGTGTCATATATTTTGATGCCATTACAGAAAATTGAACTAGATGAGCTGGTTTTGCTTCGGTATTTGCTCCAGCATCACATAAAACTATTCCTTTCTCACCAACTGGGAAAAATACACCTAATGCAGGTCTTTTTACTCCATCAATTCTACCCAATAATAATAATGAAGCTGCAAGGATAGCACCAGTACTACCTGCACTTACAAATGCATGTGCTTTTTTTGATTTCAATAAATTTAAACCTGAAACAATAGAAGAGTCTGGTTTTTGCTTAACTATTTGAGAGGGTCTATCATTCATTTCAACAGATTGAGATGAATGATGAATTTTATATTTTGCTAATTTTTTATTTTTTGGTAAAGTTTTTTTTATTTTTTTTTCATCACCGATTAGGATTAAATCTAAATCATCATTTTCAATAGATGCGTCAATAGCTCCCTTTACAATTTCTGAAGGAGCTTGATCACCACCCATGGCATCTACAATAATTTTCATAAATATTATTTTTTTATAGCAACTATTACTTGACGATCTCTATAATAGCCACATTTAGTGCAAGCATGGTGGGGTCTCATTTTTTCACCACATCCATCTTGTGGACAATTAATTGAAGAGATTATATTTGATTTCCAATGAGTTCTTCTTTTTCTTCCTCTTGATTTTGATTGTTTTCTTTTGGGTAATGCCATTTTTTTTCTCCGTTAATCAAATTATAAAATTTTTAATTTTCAATACACTTACAAGTTTCAAAATTTAGATTATTTCCACAAGTCGAGCATAATCCTTTACATTTTTCATCACAAATTGATTTCATTGGTTTTTCTAAAAGCAATGTATCACGAACTATATTAGATAAGTCAATTTCATTTTTAGAGTCATCAAATAAAATAAATTCAGAATCGTTATTATTCATCAAATTTTCATTTTGGGTTAAGATTACTCTGAATTTTGCTGTTTTATCATTATTAAAATTGTTAATGCATCTATCACATATTTCAAAATAATCAGAATTAATCTCTCCTTTAATATCAATCGAATTTTGAGTTTTTGAAAAATTTAAAAATATTTCTATCTCATTTCTGTTTGATTTTAGAAAATCAATTTTAAGATCAGAAAAATTAGTTATTTTTTTTAGATTACCCTGAGTCCCATCTAATTCATGACGCAATATCTTCATTTTTGATATTATAAATTACCTTTTTATTAGTTTTTAAGTCAAGCTTTCTAAAGTAACTTTCAAAAATTAATTTTGATCCATTTACTCCACTCGGACTTTATCAACCCATGTTTTGAAATTAGTAAAATCACTAATTTCTTTAGCTGCTTCATTTGCTTCATCTTTTGAAACAAAGTTTCCAACTCTCACCCTGTACCATAATTGGTCTGTTTTTTCAAAATAAGCTTTTTGAATATATGAATCTAAACCCTTATTTTTTAATTCTAACATTTTTTCTTCTGCCTCTCTTGGAGTTTTTTCAGAGAACATTTGTATTGTGTAATTCCCATTAAATGATTCAATTTGATTAGCAGTCATTAGTTTCTTTTTAATTAATTTTGTTTTCTTTTTATTTTGTTTTTTAATTGATTTCTTTTCAGATAAATCTTGTTTTTTCTTTATCTTTTTTAAATTATCATTATTATTATTTTGATTTAATGTAGATGTGGAGTCAACATTAATTTTGGTTGTTGATAATAAATTAATATTAAATTCATAAGTGTTTCTTTTAATTGATTTTCCATTATTATTGAAAACAATCAATTCAAAAACATAATCTCCAGGAATATCGGGTTTAAATGACATTTCTTTTCCAAAGTTTTTAATAAATAAATCTTTAGAAATCAATTTGCTTTCAATTGGAGTTGTAATTATGTACCAACCATATGATAAATTATTTAAGTTTAAATTTTCCTCAACTCGAATACTATAAGTATTACCTGTTGTACCATTATTAGTTTTATTAGTTTGACATCCAAATAAAAAAAGGAATATTATAGAAAAAGTAGAAAATATTTTTATTTTTTTCATAACCTAGTCAAATTTGAAAAGAAGGAAAGAAAAAAACAATTTCTTTTATTGCATTTTTTGTTGAATCTGAACCATGAATTGCATTTTCTTGAATATTTTCTGCAAACTGATTTCTTATTGTACCTTTTTTAGCTTCAATAGGGTTGGTTGAACCTATTAATTCTCTAAATGAATCTACTGCATTATTTTTCTTAATAATTATTGGAATTATAGGTCCTGATATCATAAAATTAATTAAATCAGGAAAAAATTTTTTATCTTTATGTATTAAATAAAATTTCCCAGCTCTTTCTTTGTCTAATTGATCAATTTTCATTTTTATAATTTCGAAGTCATTTGATAAAATTTCATTAATGATTTTACCATAAGTTTTTTTTCTAAAAGAATCTGGTTTAATAATACCAAGGGAATATTCTGTTTTCATAATTTTATAGTAACTTTTTCATTTCAATTCCAATTTTTGATGGGCTTGAAACAACTTTTACTCCTGCATTTGATAGAATTTTCATTTTTTCATCAGCTGTGCCTTTTCCACCAGCAATTATTGCTCCAGCATGTCCCATTCTTTTTCCTGGAGGTGCAGTTTGTCCTGCAATAAATCCAACAATTGGTTTTTTAAATTCAGAAGATTTAATCCAATCTGCAGCTTCTTCTTCAGATGAGCCACCAATTTCTCCTATTAATATAATTCCTTCAGTTTGTTTATCTTCATTAAATAGTTTTAATAAATCAATAAATGAGGAACCTATAATTGGATCTCCTCCAATTCCAATACAAGTTGATTGGCCTATTCCAAGTTCAGTTAATTGAAAAACTGCTTCATAAGTTAGCGTTCCACTTCTAGATATAACTCCGACATTTCCTTTTTTATGAATGAAGCCTGGCATTATGCCAATTTTTGCTTTCCCGGGTGAAATTATACCTGGACAGTTTGGACCAATCATTCTTGAGCCTGATTCTTTTAAAAAATATTTTATTTTTGTCATATCTTTAGTAGGAATACCTTCAGTAATGCATATAATTAATTTAATATCTGAGTCTATAGCTTCCATTATAGCATCTGATGCAAAAGGAGGGGGAACGAAAATTACTGAAGCAGTTGCTCGTGTTTCTAAGACACAATCTTTAACAGTATTAAAAACAGGTAAATCAAGATGCATTTGACCTCCTTTTTTAGGAGTCACACCTCCAACAATATTTGTCCCATAATCTATCATTTGTTCTGCATGGAACGAACCTTCTTTTCCAGTAAATCCTTGCACAATAACCTTTGTTTTATCGTCAAGTAGTATACTCATCTTTTAGACTCCATAACTGCTTTTTTTGCTGCTTCTTCAAGATTTTTAGCAACAATAAAATCTAATGAAGAGTTTTTTAATAATATTGAAGCTTCTTTAGAATTAGTTCCTTCTAATCTTACAATAATTGGAATTTTTACATTTAAATTATTTATAGCTTCAATTACTCCCTTAGCAACTCTATCACATCTTACAATTCCACCAAAAATATTAATTAAAATAGATTTAACGTTTTTGTCTGATAGTATAAGTTTAAACCCCTTTGAGATAGTGTCAGGATTGGCAACACCACCTACATCTAAAAAATTTGCAGGTTCACCCCCAGAAATTTTTATAATATCCATAGTTGCCATTGCAAGTCCTGCACCATTAACCATGCAACCAACTTCACCCTCAAGTTTAATATAGTTTAAATTATTTTTAGAAGCTTCAGTTTCTACGGGTAACTCTTCAGAAAAATCTCTTAAAGATTCAATTTCCGGATGACGAAATAATGAATTTTCATCAAAATTAATTTTGGAATCTAGTGCAATAATTTCTTGGTTTTTAGTGATAACTAAAGGATTTATTTCAAGCAAAGAGCAATCATATTTAACAAATGTATCCCATAATGATAAAAACATTTTACTACCATTATTGATTTCATTTTCTACTAAACCAAGACTAAAACAAAGTTGTCTACTTAAAAATGGTGTGAGTCCAATATTAGGGTCAATCCATATTTTTAAAATTTTATTTGGAGAGTTAGTTGCTGTCTCTTCAATATCAACTCCACCTTCTGTTGAAACCATAAATACGAATTTTTCTTTACTTCGATCTAAAACAATACTCGTATAGAGTTCTCTTTTTATATCTATTCCTTCTTCAATTAAAAGTCTGTTTACCTCTTTTCCTTCAGGTCCAGTTTGGTGGGTAATAAGTTTTTTTCCAAGGAGAAGAGTTGAAAAATCTTCAACTTCTTTAAGGGATTTAGCAATTTTAATTCCCCCTCCTTTACCTCTTCCACCAGCATGAATTTGAGCTTTTATAACCCATTTATTTCCTCCAATTTGTTTTGCAACTTCAATTGCTTCTTTTGGAGAGAATGCTGGTTGACCTTTTGGAACTGGAACTCCATTTGATTTGAAAATATCTTTTCCTTGATATTCATGAATTTTCATAGGTGATAAAGTAAAGTTTTTTGTTTTATTCAAACAAGATAAACTTTTATAAATATGATTAAGGAAAAAATTAATAAATCAAATCAAATCATATATAATTTTAGAAGGTCTACATATTTTAGTATTTTTTCCAATTATTACTATCGGTCTTTCTATTAATTTTGGAAATTCCACCATTTTATTAATAAGGTATTCATCATCATTCAAAAAATCAACTAACTTTAATTCTTTGAAAATAGATTCTCTTTTTCTGATAACTTCTTTAGGTCTCATAGATAATTTTTTTATTAATAAATTTAATTCTTTGTGATTTAAAGGATTTTTGATGTAGTTGATTATTTGAATATTAAAATTATTATTTTTTAAAACTTCTAAAACATCTCTGCTAGTTTTACATTTTGGATTGTGATAAACAGTAATTTTTTTATTTGACATTTTTATTAAAATTAATATTTAATAATTGATTTAATTTTTAATATTCTAATATTGGTTTAAATATAAGATATATTTAAGTTATGTATGCGGTTTTTATTCGAGGTAAAATTATTTAATCAAAAAAACTATGAATTTATTATCAAATAATTTGCAACCAAATAATTGGGTCTCAGGCGAAATGGCTATGGATTTAGGTACAGCTAACACACTAATTTGGGTTAAATCTAAAGGTGTAATTGTAAATGAACCATCTATTATTGCAAGAAACATTAATAATGGTAATGTAATAGCAGTTGGAGAAGAAGCTAGCGCAATGGTTGGAAAAACTCATAGAGATATTGAAACTGTTTTTCCACTAAGAGATGGAGTAATTGCTGATTTTGAGGCAACAGATGGAATGATACAAGGATTTGTAAAAAAAATCAATTTTAGTCCTATTGCCAGATTTAAAATGGTAATTTGTGTTCCTAGTGGTGTGACTGAAGTAGAAAGAAAAGCTGTGAGAGATTCTGCTGAAAGAGCTAATGCAAAAGAAATTTATTTGATAGATGAGCCTGTTGCAGCAGCCATTGGAATTGGAATTGATATATCAAAACCTGTTGGTAATATGATTGTAGATATTGGAGGTGGAACATCTGAAATAGCAGTTATTGCTCTTAATGGAGTAGTTACAAAAGAGGCTATTAAAGTTGCTGGTAGAGAAATGGATTCAGATATTGTGAAATGGTTTAGAAATGAGCATAAATTAGAAATAGGTTTACCTACCTCTGAGAAAATTAAAGTGGAAGTTGGCACTGCAATGAGAATGGAACAATCGCCAATACAGGTAAAAGGAAGAGATATGGTTTCTGGAATCCCAAAGACTGTTGAGGTTTCTGCTGATGAAATTAGACAAGCTCTAAAAGAATCTGTAACTCAAATTGTTGATGCTATCAAGCGAGCTTTAGAAAATACTCCACCAGAGCTTGCAGTTGATATTTTGAATAGAGGAATTGTTCTAACTGGTGGTGGGTCTATGTTAAAAGGTTTAGATCAAAATATTAGAGAAAGAACAAATTTACCTGCTAACATGTCAGAAAGACCTTTAACTGATGTTGTAAGAGGAACCGGAACTGTTTTAATGAATATTAAAAAGTACACTGATGTGCTTATGTAAAATTTAATGCGAAAGATTGTCAGTTATATTATTGATAATCGTGATTATGCTACATTTTTTATTGCCATAATTTTATCTCTTTTAATTTTAACAAACAATAAATCTGAAAATATTCAAACAATTAAATCAAAATTTGGATTTATTAATTATTATATAAATTTACCCAAAACATTTTTTAATGATATTTTATACCTTAAACAAAAAAATAAATTATTAAATGAACAAATCGTTGATATTAATTTAAGAAATTCAAAATTAGAGCATTTGATCTTTGAAAATTCAAGGTTAAAATCATTACTTCAATATAAAGAAAATTCCAGTTTATCTCTTTTAACATCAAAAGTAATAAATTTTGGAATCTCACCTTTTTTAAATTCTATAAATATTGATTTAGGATCAAATAATAATATTATTCCCAATTTACCTGTTATCGATTTAAATGGTGTTGTTGGTAAAACAATCAATTCATATTCTGAAACTTCTACTGTGCAATTAATGACCGATTATAATTTTAGGTTAAGTGTAAGATTGGAAAGTTCTGGTTCTATTGGAATTTTGAGATACAAACAAGATAACTTATTTGAAATTTGGGAGATTCCTAAAACAACAAATGTAAGTATTAATGAAAGGGTTCTTACATCAGGATTTAGTGATATTTTTCCTTCAAATCTTTTTGTTGGGAAGGTTGTTAAAATTATAGATGAACCTAATTTTATTGATAAAATTATTTTAGTTGAGAGTTTTACAGATTTTTCTAACCTAGAGTATGTTTTTGTTATTAAAGAATAAAGAATGAATGTATAATTTTTTAAAAATAATATTTTTTGGTTTAATAATTTTATTTTTAGAATTACTAATTTTTGATATTATAACTATTAAAAATATTAGACCTGATTTTCTTATTTTGTATATTTTATACATTTCTTTAATTCATGGTAGATTAAAAGGTCTTTTATCTGGATTTTTACTTGGAATTTTAGAGGACTTTATTACGGGTTCAATTTTTTTTGGCTTAAGTGCACTTACAAAGACCATTTCCGGGTTTTTATTTGGAAGTTTGAGTGGTAAGTTTAAAAAAATTAATCCAATTTTTTACTTTAGTTATATTTTATTTATTCTTGGAATTAATTTTTTTATATTTTTTTATGTAACAAATCAAAATATTTTCAACGATAATAAAAGTTTATTTTTAAATATTTATTTTTATGCTTTTATATACACCTTGGTATTTTTGTTCGTTTTAAATTATATAAAACCAATAAATTCGTTAGATAATATAGAAGATAGATAATTTGCTTAAGACTAAAATATATCAAAATAATTTTAAAAGAGATTTTTCATTTTTTATAATATCAATCTTGTTTTTTATTTTATTTGCAAAATTTTTTCAAATTCAAATTCTAAGATATGAAAAATATCAAATTTTAGCTGATGCCAATAGAATAAGGGCAGTTTCAACTCCTGCACCAAGAGGGAATATTTTTACAAGTGATGGAAAAATAATCGCTTCAAATAAATCTATATATAGTGTTTCATTAATTAAAGATGAATTGATTGATCAAGATTTAGAAATTAAAAAATTATCTGAATATCTTAATAAAGATGAAGATATTATTTTGAAAAATTTAAATAAATATTATCAAGGTAAATATTTACCTGCTTTGGTTGCAAAAAATGTATCTATTGAGGGTTTAAGTTTAATTGAAGAACATAGATATGAACTTCCAGGAGTTTTCTATTCAAATTTTCCAATAAGATATTATCCAAACAAAGAAAAAATAAATCTTTCACATACTTTAGGATATCTAAGAGAAATCAATTCATCTGAATTAAAAGAATTGGGTAAAGATATTTATTCAAATGGGGATTATATTGGTTTTCAGGGAATTGAAAAGTATTATGAAAAAAAATTAAAAGGGAAGAAAGGAATAAATTATCACCAAGTTGATGCTTTAGGTAGAGATGTTGGAATTTTGATGGATAGAAACCCAGTTCCATCAATTCCAGGAAAGGATATTTATTTAAATATTGATTATGATTTACAATCTAGAGCAGAAAATTTATTAGATGGTCAAAAGGGAGCAATTGTTATTATTGATTCCAAGACTGGTAAAGTACTTTCTTTAGTAAGTAAACCAGATTTTTCACTTGAAGATTTTTCAGCTGGTATGGATTCTGAAATTTGGAATGGTTATTCACAAGATTCATCTAGACCTTTATTTAATAGAGCACTTCAAGGAGTATATCCTCCTGGTTCATCATTTAAATTATTAACCGTAATTATTGCACTTGAAAATAATCTAATTGACGTGGAAAAAAAGTTTTTCTGTTCTGGAAAATATGAATTTGGTGATAGAGAATTTGGGTGTTGGATGGAAACCGGACATGGAAATTTAAATTTATCATCTGCAATAATTCAATCATGTAATATATATTTTTATGAGTTAGCTCAAAAAGTAAGTATTGATTTGTGGTCAAATTATGCCAACAAATTTATGTTTGGAAAATCTACAAATATTGATTTCCCTGCTGAAAGTAAAGGTTTAGTCGCAAACAGAGATTATATGAATCAAAAATATGGTAGGTGGGGGTGGGCTGGTGGTTCATTATTACATTTATCTATTGGTCAGGGTGATTTATTAGTAACTCCTTTACAAATGGCTATGTTTGCATCAGTATTGGCTTCGAAAGGAAATTATATTCACCCTCAAATAGTAAATGAAGAAAAAAAAGATAATTCATTGAATATAATTAAACTAAAAGAATCTACTTGGGCTTATTTACATAAAACAATGTTTGATGTTGTAAATGAAAAGAAAGGGACAGCATATGATCCAAGTTTAATGAAATTAAAAATTAAATCTTATGGGAAAACTGGCACTGCTGAAAATGCTCATGGAGATCCTCATGCATGGTTTGTGGGTTTTGCAGAAAAAAATAATAGAAATATATCTATATCTGTAATTGTTGAAAATAGTGGAACAGGTGGTTCGGTAGCTGCTCCAATTTCATCAAAATTAATTAGAGAATACTTCAAAAAATTTTAATTTTATATAATTTTGAAATTAAAAAATAAAATAATTAGAGCTCCAAAATACTGGTTAATTATATCATCGATTTTAAATATTTTTGGTCTAATAGCACTTTATAGTATTTCTCAAGATGAGGTTGTTTTAAGTTTTTCATCGAGATTTACGAAATTTCTATTTTGGTTTTTCCCAGCAATTAGTGTTTTTATCTTATTTTTTTATGTTCCAATAAAAATCATTCATGATTATTCTTACATAGCATTATTTACAATATTTGTTTTATTATTTATTCCTTATTTTTTTGATCCAATTGCAGGAACGCATAGGTGGATATCCCTAGGTTATTTAAGATTTCAGCCTGCAGAAATAATGAAGTGGGTAGCTGTGTTGGGTTTATCAAGATATTTATCTGATCAAAAATTGAAGTTAAAAAAAATAACCACAATAATCTACCCTATTATATTTACGCTGATACCTTTTTTTGTTATTGCAAAACAACCAGATTTAGGTTCAGCAATAATAGTTATTGCACCATTAATTCCTTTATTGTTTTGGGTTGGAGTTGATACTTTTCATATTATATTTATTTTAGCTCCAATTTTAAGTATTTTAACAGCTTTTCATATTTTTAGCTTTACAATCTGGATAGGCTTATTTGCAATAATTTTATATTTATATAAAAAAAGTTTAATAGTGAATTTAAATGTTTTTTTTGGAAATATTTTTTTGGGACTTTTAAGCCCCTTAATTTGGAATAGCTTAACTTCGTACCAACAAGGAAGAATCTTAGTTTTTTTAGATGTTTCAAAAGACCCACTCGGAGCTGCTTATCAAGTTATTCAATCACAAACAGCAATTGGGTCTGGAGGTTTTTGGGGTAAAGGTTTCGGAAATGGAAGTCAAACTCATCTTAAATTTTTGCCTGAACAAGAAACAGATTTTATTTTTTCTGTAATTGGAGAAGAATTTGGTTTTTTAGTTGTTTCAATAATATTGATTTTATTTTCTATTTTAATTCTAGATATGGTTCAAAAATCTTTTAAACTTTCTGAGAGATTTCCAAGTTTAGTTTTATTTGGTATAGCAGTAATTTTTATGTGCCATGTTTTTGTTAATATCGGAATGACAGTTAATTTATTGCCTGTAAAGGGTTTGCCCTTACCCTTTTTAAGTTATGGGGGTACTTTTCTAGTTTCATGTTATGCAATGTTAGGATTGGCAATGAATATGGCAGTTGAAGAAAAATAATCTTTAATAAATTTTAAAGGAATTGGGATTATAATGAAATAGAATTAAATTTAAGTATTACTTTAAACAAATTTTTCGATGAAAAACTTTAAAATATTTTTTACAATCTTTTTTCTTTTAGGCATTCTTAATACTCTTTTATGTCAAAGTAGTTCAGAATCAGAAGAAAATAGAATATCTAATTTAGAAAATCAAATCAATCAATTGATGGGAATAGTTATTCCAGATATGCAAAATGCAATGCAAAGCATGGTAAAATCTAAAGCACAATCTGATAGTACAAGTATTCTACTTATAAATCGAATTAATACTTTGCAAAATACAATTAGAATTCTTGAAAGCAAGGCCACCTATACTGATAGTATTAATTTTCAATTACTTCAACAATTAATGATGATTGAAAATAAGATAATCACTCTAACAAGAAGTTTTAATGAGCTCTATGATTTAAAAGTCGAGCCTGAAAGTATTAGCTCTGGTAAATATAATGACGACTATAAATCAAATTATATTGATGCTTTAAGTTTTTATAATGATGGAAAGTACAATGAAGCTATTCAAAGTTTTGCTTCTTTGGTTCTAAATAATCCTAATCATAAATTATCTGATAATAGTCAATTTTGGTTAGGTGAATCATATTATGCTTTAAAAAATTATAAAAGAGCTATTGTTGAATTTGAAAAAGTTTTTCAATTTACAGAAGAAGATAAATGGGATGATGCACAGTTAAAACTAGGAATATGTTTTCAAAAAATAGGTAATTATTCAAGAGCGAGATTGGAATTCGAAAAACTTATAAATCATTATCCTGGAAGCGAATATTATAAAAGAGCTCAACAATATCTTCGTCAATTATAATTTTTTGGAGACACAATAATGAAGATTTATTTTTTAACACCTGAAATTTTTCCTTTTTCAAATACTTCTTTTTTGTCAATGTTTTCAAAGTTTGTACCCATCAATTTGCAAAAAAATAATCATGATATTAGGCTGACATCACCGAAATATGGTTTTATTAGTGAGAGAAAATACACATTAAGAGAAGTGATTAGATTAAGAGAAATTAATACAAAAATTGGAGAAGGTTTTGAAGTTGCTTCAGCAAAATCAGCTTTTATTCCTAAAACTAGAGTTCAAGTCTATTTTATGGAACATGAAAATTTTTTTCAACCCCTTACTCCTTTACTTTATAAAGCTAAAAATGGAAGACCACTTCCAGATAATGGTGATAGATTTGGATTTTTTTCAAAAATGTCACTAGAAATGTTAGTTAATCTTTTTTGGTCTCCTAATTTAATAATTTGTAACGATTGGCATTCATCATTTGTACCAATAGTATATGAACAACTTTTTTCAAATCAAGACTTTTATAAAAATATAAAAACTATTCAAATTATTCATAATCTTGATGATTATAATAACGTACCATCATCATTATACTCTGAATTAGGTGTAACTTTACCAGAAGATTTTAAAGATGATGAGATTAATTCAATTATGGTAGGGTCTTATTTTGCTGACCTAGTAATAGCTATTGATAATAAAAATAAAAGTATCTCTAAAGAAATAATTAAAAATAAAAAATTTCATAATAAAATTAAAAATAAGTTTCACATCATTGATCTTAATAATGAAGATGAAGAATCATGTGAAATTATATCAGATCAAATTAATGATCTAATTAAAGAAACATTTGAATAATTTTTTTTTAAATAGATTTTATATTATAATTTTTCTGATAACTATTTCCTGTGAAAATAAATCTTTTTTTTCTGAGGATATATTAAATGTTGATGAACTCTCTGTTGTTTCTTCTAATCAAATGAAGTTTTCGACATATCAGATAACTCCATCAATTGGTAATAGTGAAATAATATCGGTAGGTAATAAAGGTTTATTTAAAAATTTAACTACATTTATTGAATTTAAAGATTATCACCAACATGAAATTTTGAATATGAAAATAGATAGTGCATTAATAAAAATTAAATTTTTAAATAATCAAAATCTTGATTATTTAAAACCTGAAGATCTATCTATAGGATTTATTGAAAAACCAATCGAATATAATGAACTCACTACAAATTATGATAATATTTCCTGGTTAAATGATGAATATTATAAAATTAATTCAAATGTTGAAATTGATTCTAACGGATTACGTGATTTGGTTTTTAATTTAGATTCTAATTTTATTTCAATGCTTAGTGACTCAACATTTAAACCATTATTTATCTTGGAGGAATTGTATAATGAAGATGAAATTTTATCTTTCTATTCTTCTAATGATCTCTCAAACAAACCCTTTTTAAATCTTTTTACTTCATCAGATTCTGATACATCGTATGACTCAAGTTTCGTGATTGATGCATTTTCAGATGTAACAATTTTTGAATATCCCAAGTTAAATGAAGAATTTTCAGATTCTAATTTTAATTATTTGAGTATTGCCGCAGGATTGAATACAATAATTAAACCTACGTTTGAAAATTTAGCATTACCTAATACAGCATCAATTATAAAAGCAAATCTTAATATTGAAATTGATACTTTAATAGCTTTAGATAGTTTAACAATAAATTTTCAAGCCTTTTCTCTTGAAGATTCTGTAATCGATTGGAATTGGGGTGAAGTTATGATGTATGATCCATATAATTCAATTTCAAATATATTTTCTCAATCATTAGTATCTTCAATCGAAAATTCTATATTAAGCTTAGATATAACAAATTATATTCAATCAATTATTAGTCAAAGATTAATAAATGGAAATATATTAGTTAATTCTGGTTTAAAAATTGATATAATTAATTCTAATTCTTTATTTGACATTGTGGTTTTTAAGAACAATTCAAATTCAAATGATAATGTTCATTTAGAAATATTTTATGAAAATAATTAAACTTTTATTATTAATTTTATTTTTCAACTTAACTATTCTGGTTTCGCAATCTCCATTAAATAGTCTTGGTCATGGAACAATAATTCATAGCCCTGATGCATCTAGTTTAGGATTGTCATCAACAGGTTTAATTCCCTCAGGAAATAATTCTTTTTCTTTAAATAATCCTACAACTTGGACAGAATTAAATTTTACATATTTATCTGTAAATTTTAATTCTAATTATGTTAATTCACAAAATTATAATTTATTCAAAAGTTTTTTGTCAGGTATTAGTTTTTTAGTTCCTATTAGAAATAAATATGGTTTTGGTTTAGGAATTAGACCATATTCAAGAAAAGATTTTAAAATTTTTTCTACAAAAGAAAATATAAATTTTGATAATGAACTATATACTTTAAGTAGAGCTTATTCAGGTAGTGGTGGAATAAGTTCTTTTTTTAATTCTTTAAGTTTCAAAATTTCTGAAAAACATACAATTGCATCGCAAATTGAGTTTTTATTTGGTACCTATAATGAAGAGAGAACATCTTTCGTTTCCACAAAGGAATTTAATTTTAATCAGATGATTGGTTATAAATCAACAATGGTTTCATTATTTTATAAATTAAAAAATTCTTTTAATAATCGTGATTTCTATTTTTTTTCAGCCTATAATTTTCCAATCGGAAAAAAATATATTACTCAAAAAAATGATTATGAATTTATAGGACAAATTAATTCCGCAGATTCTAGTTTTATTCTACCGTCAAATTTGAGAATTGGTTTTTTATATAATTTAGCATCCTCGATATTTATATCTTCTGAATTTTCCAATATAAAATTTCCATCAAATAAGCCAATGTATTCAAATATATTTGAACATGAAATTAAATCAAGTAATAGATTAAGTCTAAGTGTTCAAAGAATGAAAAAAACTAATTCAAGAGATTTTTTTGAGAGAATACAGTATCGTGTTGGATTTTTTACTATGGGTCATTACATTCGCCTTCCAGAAACGAATATAAACGAAACTGGTTTTTCATTTGGAATTGGTTTGCCATTTGGAATAAGTGATAATCAAATTGATATTGGTTTTCGTTTTTCAAAAAGAAATGGAATAAATCAAAATGATGAGCTTTTAAGTCAGTTTTCAATTGGTATGTTAATTGGGGATCTTTGGTTAATCAAAGGTAAAAGGAGATAATTTTATGGAAAAATTTTTTTTAAAAGTAAAATTTTACAATCAAACTTTTCTATTCTTATGTTATTTGGTATTTTCATGCGCACCTCCAGCATCGACACTTGAAGAAACTAGTCAATCGATAGAGCCAGTCAGTGAAATGCAATGTTTAAGATTATTGAGTAGTGCAGCTGAATATTATAAAAATAAGGATTGGGAGTCAACCTCTCGAGTTTATGGTGATTTAGTTAATTTGAATTGTGATAAAGGAAATGAAGAAGAGGTGTTTCAATATTGGGCAATTGCTTTTGAAAATATGGCGAAATTTGATAGTTCCGAGTATGTTCTGTTGCAAGGTCTTAAAAGGTTGCCTGATAATATTAACTTGAGAAAAAGATTAGCTTTTGCCTATAAAAAGCTGGGTGATAAAGATAAAGAAATTTTCGAGTATGAAAATTTGATTGATCTTGTGCCTGGAGATATAGAATCATTGAATTCTTTAAATGAACTTTATATGGAGGCAGAAAGATATGAAGATCAAATTTTTACATTAAATAGGATTCTTGAGATTGATGAAAATAATAAAAATGCACAAGGTGATTTAGCAATTGCTTATAAAAACACTGGTCGAGATCCAATTGATGTTTACAGAAAAAGATTTCAAGACAATCCAGAAAATATCTCTTTTGGAATTGATTTATCAGATCAATTGATTGATGATAATAGAACTGATGAAGCAATTGAGGTGCTTGAAGAATTATATGAATCTGGAAAGTCTACAAGTTCAGTTTCAATTAAACTAGTTCTTCAAAAATTAGCTAATGCTCACTTCTCGATTGATAATTTAAATTTAGCTTCTAATGCTTATGAAAATCTATTTGACATAGATAATAGAGATTTTAAAACTGCTATTGAAATTGTAAAAATCAATATTTCATTATTTAATTTTGAGAAAGCTTTATATTGGTCTGAGTCAGCAATTAAAATAGCGCCAGACAATGGTCAAACTTATGCTAGTAAGGGAGATGTATATTATTCTGCTTTTAATGAGTGCAGATCAAATTTACCTAATGTTAATGACAAAGTAGTAAGTGCTTTAGCTTTAAAATATTTTAAAATAGCTGAGGGTAATGGATATAGAAGAAATATAAGAGATAGAAAATATCTAGAAGATAATGCAGACGATTTAGTCTTTGGTAAAGCAGATTGGTTTATGTTAGATGATAATGTTAAAAGAAAAGGTTCGATAGCTGTTAAAGATGACTGTTATTCATGGATTTCTGAGTCAATTAAAAAAGAATTAGATTGGTAAATAAAATTAATTTTCATGAGTATAAAAGTACCTAAAATAAATTCTATAAAACAAAATGACCCTGATATTTTTTCGTTTGTTGATAATGAATTAAAAAGACAAAATGAACAATTAGAATTAATTGCATCTGAAAATTTTGTTAGTAGAGATATTTTAGAAGTCGTAGGTAGTATTTTAACTAATAAATATGCAGAGGGATACCCTGGAAAAAGATATTATGGTGGTTGTGAGTGGGTTGATAAAGCTGAAAATTTAGCTATTCAAAGAGGTAAGAAATTATTTTCTTGTGAACATATAAATGTTCAACCTCATTCAGGATCACAAGCTAATAGTGCTGTTTTTTTATCTTTTTTAAAACCTGGAGATACAATTTTAGGATTAGATTTAGCTCACGGAGGCCATCTTACTCACGGAAGTAATGTAAATTATTCTGGTAAAATATATAACTCAGTTTTTTATCAAGTTGAAAAAGATACAGGAAGGGTTGATTTTAATAAACTTTTAGACTTAGCAAAGAAAACATTGCCTAAATTAATAATTTGTGGTGGCAGTGCATATCCAAGATTTGTAGAGTTTGAGAAATTTCGAGAAATTGCTGATAAAGTAGGTTCATATTTGATGGCTGATATTGCACATCCATCTGGATTAGTTGCTGCAAAATTACATCCAAGTCCATGGCCACATTGTCACATAGCTACATCAACAACTCACAAAACCTTAAGAGGACCACGAGGGGGTATAATTTTAATTGGAACAGATTGGGAAAATAAGTGGAATATTGTTGCTCCAAAATCTGGAAGAGTAAAAAAAATATCAGAAATTATTGATGCTAACGTAATGCCAGGAATTCAAGGTGGTCCTTTAATGCATGTAATTGCTGCTAAAGCAATTGCATTTAGAGAGGCGTTAAATTCAGATTTTAAATTATATGCTGAAAATATAGTTAAAAATGCAAAACATATGGCCCAAAAATTGATAAATAAAAATTATAAATTAATTACTGATGGAACAGATACACATGTTATTTTAATAGACTTGACTAATAAGAATATATCTGGAAAAAAAGCTGAAATTTGTTTAGAAAAAGCAGGAATTACAGTAAATAAAAATATGGTTCCATATGATAACAAAAGTCCATTTATAACTAGTGGAATAAGAATAGGTACTGCTGCAATGACCACTCGAGGTATGGGTGTTAACGAAATGGAAAAAATTGTAGATTTGATGGATTATATTTTATCTGACCCAGATAATGAAAATAAAATTACTCAGGTTTTTGAAGAGGTAAAAGAAATATGTTCAGATTTCCCACTTTATGTTTAATATTAAAATTTTAAAAATTTCTTTTTTTCTTTTTTTTTCATGTTACTTCACAGGCTGTTCTGTTAAACAAATTGTTATTAATAATTTACTTAACTCATCAACTAATGGTGTGTCATCAATATATTTAACTGAGAACGATCCAGAGTTAGTAAGAGAATCTCTACCAACAAATATTAAACTGATTGAATTATTGATTCAACAATCTCCTAATAGTTCAGGTTTATTAATTTCAGCCAGTCAGGTTTTAACGGTATACTCATATGCGTTTATTCTAAAAGATGCAGAATATGTATTAGATGAAGATTTTAAAAAATCAAGAATTTTGACGCAAAGAGGTAAAAAATTATTATTTAGGGCGAGACAGTATGCAATTGACGCAATTGAAACAAAACACAAAGATTTTTTTTCTAATTTTTCTAAAGATTATGAAAAATATTTGCTTGATCTTGATAAAGATGACCTAGATGAAATTTATTGGCTTGCTGCTTCATGGGCTTTACTAATTTCAATTTCTCAGGATGACCCAAAAATGCTCGCAGAATTACCAAAAATTGGACTTTTAATTGATAGAGGGATACAAATTAATGAAAATTATGAAAATGGTTCCTTTTATGATGTAAAATTTTCGTATGATCTCGCTAGACCTGATATCTCTGATGAAATTGCTATTCAGTCTTATGAAAAAGCAATTGAATTAGCTAATGGTTCTCGAGCTTCATTATATTTATCTTATGCCGAATCAATTTCTCTTAAAAATCAAAATAAAACGGAGTTTTTAAAACTAATCAATCAAGTTTTGACATACGATACTGAAAAATATCCTAATCAAAGATTATCTAATATTCTTGCTCAAGAAAGAGCTCAATGGCTAAAAAGTAGAATAGATTTATTGTTTTTTTAAAAACCTGAATAATTATTAAAGAGAGCATTGCAAACCATTAAAAATTTTATTAAAACTTTAGAAAATTCTCTAGCTATTGTAATATTATTGTTGATGGCTTTTTTACCTACCTTTATGGTTTTTTCTAGATTGATTGGTATTAATGGTATTTCTGCTACAACATTAATTGTTCAAAACTTAACACTTTGGATTGCATTTGTTGGAGCAATTATTGCGACTCGAGAAAATAAATTATTATCTTTACTTAATCCAATTGAAGTTGAAACTAAAATAAATTTTAATTTCAAATTTTTATTTTCGAGAATTATTACTTTATTAGTCACTTTCTTTTTAGCTTTATCAAGTTTTTTGTTAGTGAAAGTAGAATTTGAGTATGGAACTGACAATTTAATTGGAATTCCAATTTGGTTTATACAATCAATAATGCCCATTGGTTTTTTATTTATATTTTTTGAATTGTTGAAACCATTTAATTTTAAACAAAATTTCAAAATTTTATCTTCAATTGGATTTTTTTTAAGCCTTATATACATAACTGTAAATTATTTGAATTTTGATTATAGGAACAATTTTATTTTATGGTTTAATTTAATTTTATTATTAAGCTCTATTATTCTAGGAGCACCAATATTTGTAGGGCTTGGTGGTTTAGCATTACTCTTTTTTTGGTTTGATAGTGTTCCAATTGCTGCTATACCAACAGAAATGTATCGAATTGTTGTGTCACCAACATTACCAACAATTCCATTGTTTACTTTGTCAGGATATTTATTAGCAAATGGCGGAGCTTCAAAAAGATTAATTGAAGTTTTTAAATCTTGGTTTAGTTGGATTCCTGGTGGTACTCCAGTTGTAGTAACTTTAGTTTGTGGTTTTTTTACAGCTTTAACTGGTGGCTCAGGTGTTACAATATTGGCTTTGGGTGGACTGTTGTTACCAATGTTAATTGCAGAAAATTATCCAAAGGATTTTTCATCAGGACTTATCACTGTATCTGGATCACTTGGTTTACTTTTTCCACCAAGCTTAGCAGTAATCATATATGGAGTTACTGCAGGGGTACCTATTAATCAAATTTTTATTGGAGGTATAATTCCAGGTTTATTATTAATAATAATGGTGTCGATTTGGGGCATTAGGCAAGGTTTTATTGCAAAAGTAACTAGACAAAAATTTAATTATAAGGATGCGTTTAAATCTTTATGGGAGGCTAAATGGGAGGTATTTATTCCATTGTTTATTTTAATTGGAATTTTTGGAGGATTTACCACACTCGTTGAAGTTTCTGCATTTACAGTTGTTTATGTTTTATTAATAGAAATGTTTGTTTATAAGGATCTTAATTTAAAGGAACTTCCCAAAGTCATAATTGATTGTGCTACTCTTATAGGGGGCGTTTTGATTATACTAGGTGTTGCAATGGGGTTTACAAGTTATTTGGTTGACGCTCAAATACCAATTCTTGCTTTAGATTGGGTCAGAGAAAATATTCAAAGTAAATATGTATTTCTTTTTGCATTAAATATTTTATTATTATTAGCAGGATGTTTAATGGATATTTTTTCAGCAATTATAGTTTTAGTACCATTAATAAAACCAATGGCAAATTATTTTGAAGTTGATCCAATTCATTTGGCTGTAATATTTATTGCTAATCTTGAATTAGGTTATTTGACTCCTCCTGTTGGGATGAATTTATTTTTGTCTGCATATCGTTTTGAAAAAGATATGTCTGATATTTATAAATCTGTATTACCATTTTTTATAATTCTTCTTTTTACAGTACTAGCAATTACCTATATTCCAGCATTATCATTACTTTTTTTATAATATCTGAAAATTTTGACATGTGATTTATATCGACTATATTTGGGGTTCAATTAATTAACTAATTTAGGCAAACAACCTTATGATAAATAAAATCAAAAAATATTTAAAAGTAGTTTTTATAAGTATATTTTTTGTAAGTTCACCTTCTTTATTATTTGCTGGAAGTGAAGCAGGCGCTTTATTTTTACTTATATCTCCAGGTGCAAGAGCCGGTGGTATGGGGGAGGCACAAGTTGGAGTTGCTAATGATGCATATGCAAGTTATTGGAATCCTGCAGGACTTGCTTTTTTAGAAGGCTCTGAAGCAGCTTTAATGCACGTAAACTGGTTACCTGGATTAGTATCTGATATGTATTATGAATTTCTTGCTTTTAGGCATAATGTACCATCCCTTGGAACACTCGGGGGACATATGATTTTTTTAAATCTTGGTGAACAACAAAGAACTGATGAGCAAGGTGAAAATTTAGGAACTTTTAATAGTTTTATGTTTGCTTTAGCTGGTTCATATGGTACTTTTATTTCCAAAGATGCAGCAGTTGGATTAAATATAAAGATTATTCATCAAAAATTGGCTGAAATTGGTGCTGGAGCAGAGGAAGGTAAAGGGGTTACTACGGATTTTGCTTTTGATTTAGCATTTTTACAAAAGAATTTTATCTCAAATAAATTAGATATTGGTGCAACTATTACAAATATTGGACCTAAAGTTGCCTTTATTGATGAAGCTCAAGCAGATCCTATGCCAACTAATTTTTCTTTTGGTTTAAAATATGATTTAGTCAAGTCTGAATACAATAAGCTAAGTTTTGTAATGGATTTTGATAAATTACTTGTTTCATCATATCCAGATATGGATTGGGATAATGATGGTATAGTTGGAAATTATGATAAAAGTGGTAATTTAATTGGTCCTAGTGGTGATTATAATAAAAAAGGAAGAATTGAAAAAGCTCATTCAGACCCAATTTATTTGGGTATTTTTACTTCATGGTTTGATGATTGGTTATTAGGTGGAGATTTAGATCGTCCTGGAAGAAGTGGTGTTCCCGATGGAAAAATTGGTGGATATACTTTAGATTCTGAAAGTGGAAATTTTATTGCTACTAATGTTGAGTGGGGTGAAGCTGGTTATGGTAAATATAATGATGCTGGCGACTTAGAGGTTGGAACTGGGGATCAAAGAACAATATCAAGTGAATTTGATGAATTAGTTTTTAATTTTGGTGCTGAATATTGGTATTCTAGTTATTTTGCATTGAGAGCTGGATATTATTATGATAAAGTAGGTAAAATTCACAATCCCACGTTTGGAGTTGGTTTAAGATTTTCTGGTTATGGTTTTGATGCTGGATTTACTCTTGGAGAACCAGGTCATCCATTAACAAATACCATGAGATTTTCTCTGAACATTGAATTTTAATAATTTAATAAAACACACTTTTAAAATATATTTACTATGAATCGGTTTTTTGTTTTACTGTTTGTTTTTTTAAATATAACAAACGCTCAATTAATACATGAGAAATCATCTGTATCTATTTTAGGGATAAGAGTTAGCTTTCTGGAGGATAATGATGTTTTTTCCACTGGAAATGGTAATTTTTTATATGATATAGAAGACAATAAATGTGGTGATTATACGATTGATCCTCCACCACACAATCGTGATTATTTTAAGTCACAATTAAATGCATTAAATAATTATTTTTATTCAATCTCAAAAAATCAATTTGAAATTGATTTATTGAATTCTGAAATATATCCATTAGAAAATAATAAAAGTTACCAGCTTGATTCTACTATAGCTAGTTATTATCCTTATGATGATACTATAAATCAAGATTTAGGAGTTGCAAAACTTTTTCAAGAAAGTATAATAAAAGCTTTTGAACAAGATAGTATAAATTTTGATAATTATGATCTTATTGTAATTTTTCATGCTGGAATTGGACAAGATTTTTCATTACCATTTATTGACCCAACACCGTCTGATATTCCATCTTCTTATATTGATTCTGATTTTTTATATAATCAGCTTGGCATCAACCAAATAAAGTTAAATAATGATTTATCTATATTTTCAGGAATTATTTTACCTGAATCTCAAAATCATCTATTATATGATATTTCTGAAGAAATTTTTTTTGGTGTTGACAAGCCTTGTGATTATCAATTTGGTTTAACAGGTACATTTGCATTTATGGTAGGATTAGCGATAGGATTACCATCATTATATGATTTTGAAAATGAAAAATCTTCTATTGGTGTTTTTGGACTTATGGATCAAGGTTCAAATAATGGAAGAGGTTTGATTCCTGCACCTCCCAATCCATTTACAAGGATATGGGCAGGTTGGGAAAATCCTAAAGAAATAAATCCATCTAATTTTCATCAAATTATTTCAAGAGATTCAGCATCAAGTGAAATTTTAAAAATTAATATTTCAAAAAATGAATATTTTTTAATTGAAAATAGAAATAATTGGATAAAAAAAAATGTTGATATTGACTCCTTAGTACTAAAAGAATTTTCTGAACAAAATTCTAGAACATATTTTGAAATAATTTTTGATTCTTCAGGAATTATTAGAGATAATATTACAAAAGTAGTAACTAAAGTACCTAATTATGATTACGGATTGCCTGGTTCAGGAATTTTGATATGGCATATTGATGAAAAAATAATTTTTAAAGATGAATTTAATTTTAATTCAATAAATAATAATATTTTTAAAAAGGGAATTGATTTAGAGGAAGCAGATGGAGCACAAGATATTGGATTTGAGTCACAATTTCTTTTTGCTGATCCTTCATTGGGGCTTTGGTCAGATTTTTGGTATCAAAATAACAGTCAATTTTTTATTGCAAATCAAGTATTGCAAATCGATTCTGTTCTTTTTAATTCTGAGAGCTTTCCTAATTCGAATTCAAATTTAGGAGCAGATTCTCATATCTCCTTAACGAATTTTTCAAAACCAGATAGAACTATGTCGTTTGAATTCAAAAATCAATATTTAATTGATGAATTTCAAAATTACGATCATAAATTAATTTTTTCTTATGATTTTGATAATGATTATATAGAAGAAATTATTGGAGTTAAAGATTCAATCTGGTGGACATCAGCAGAAAAATTTTTACCTAAAAATTTTTTTGAAATTGATAATAATTCTAAATATTTAACTACATTAACAAACATTAATAATGACCCTGAATTTGGAATTGTTTTTTTAAACAAAAATCAATTAAATATTGTTGTCATGGAATATAATGGTTTTTTTAAACTGAAGTGGTCTAACAAAATTGATTTATCTTATTTACCAGAACGAATTTCTGGAAAAAATGATTCATCTATTATTCAATTACATTATAAAGATAAAATAATTGATGTTTCAATTGATTTAATTAATCAAATAGTTTTAGATGAAACTACATATGATGAGTTTCAAACAATTAATTGGATTGACTCAAAAAATAATAGTTTTGGTACTGTGAATTTGCTTCGAGATGGTGGAATTAAAAGTGAGGTTAACGAAAATATTTTTTTAAATTTTGAAGATATAAAATTTAATTCATTATCTGTTATTGATTTAAATTTAGATGGGAATATCAATTTTTTATCCTTATCAGAAGATGGTAGCTTATATGTTTTAAATAAAAATCTAACTCTTCAAAATGAATTCCCCATAAAAGGTAATTTTACTGGTAATATTTTTTCATTAAACTTAATTAATGATAAATTTCCTGAAATAATTGTTAAAGATATTTTTGGAAAAATAAATATTTTAGATATCAATGGTAAAGTAGAATTAACTTTTCCTAGTGATAGCTCAAATTCAATTATCATGATTGGAAAATTTATGGGAAAAAATTCTATTATTACTGATTCTGAAATTTTTAGTTTTAATCAATTTGATAATGATCAAAATAAATGGAACATGGTACATGGTAATTATATTAATGAAAGAATTTTTGAAATTTTAAATCAAAATTTTATAACAGATAATTTTGAAAATTTTAATAAGAATCAATCATTTGTTTATCCTAATCCAGTACTGAATGGTATTACAAGATTTCGTTTAGCAATTCAAAAAGCTGATCAAATTTCAATTAATATTTTTGATATTTCAGGATTACTCATTGAAAAAATAGATATCAATCAAATATCTGAAAATCAAATAACTGAATTTAATTGGAATGTTTCTGCAATAGAAAGTGGAGTTTATTTTGCTAACGTTCAGGTTATTCTTGATGGGAAAATAAACAACAAAATAATACCCATTTCAATAATAAATTAATTAATTAACAATTTTATTTAACATGAAAATTTTTTTTTTAATATTTTTTTTAATTTTTACTTTTGCATCTTCGCAAACAAAATATAACCATAATGAGTTACAATGGAATACATTTGAAACTTTAAATTTTAGAATTCATTACCATGATGGATTAGATAGAACTGCTTTGGAGGGTTCTAGAATAGCAGAAAGCATTTATCAAACTATAACATCTTTATATAAATATTTTCCAGACAAAAAGACAGAAATTGTTTTTATTGATACTGATGATTACTCAAATGGAATTGCTTATTTTTATGAAAATAAAATTGAAATTTGGGCATCCCCGTTAGATTTTAATTTGAGAGGTAGCCATAACTGGTTAAATAACGTGATAACTCATGAATTTACCCATATTATTTCAATGGGTGCTTCTATGAAATATAAATCAACATTCCCAAGTGCATATTTTCAAATGATTTCTTATGAAAATGAAAAAAGAGAGGATGTTCTCTATGGATTCCCAAATATAATTATGTCATATCCATTGCCAGGAATAGCAGTCCCTCCTTGGTATGCAGAGGGAATAGCTCAATATATGTTTAAAAACTCAAAATTTGACACATGGGATTCACATAGGGATATGGTGTTAAGAGACTTGGTAAAAAATGATAGATTATTATCTATTAATCAAATGAATACATTTGGAAAAACTGGAATTGGAAATGAATTAATTTATAATACTGGATATGCTTTCACGCATTATTTAGTTTATAAATTTGGTGAAGAAATTTTATTTTCAATTTCAAAAAATTTATCTCAAAAAAATAATTATTCAATTAAAAAAGCTATTGAAACTTCGACAAATATGAATATGGATTCAATTTATTTAGATTATAAAAATAATTTACTTAGTAGATATTCAACTGTGAATAACACCATTAATGAAAAAAAAATAAATGGTAAAATTTTACAAAAAAATAGTAGTGGAAATTTTTATCCCAAATGGCACCCTTTTGAAAGAAAGTTCGCTTATTTGTCAAATGATGGGAATGATTTTTTAAATCAAACAAATTTAATTGTATATTCATTTGAGGATAGTTCTAATACAACAATTTCAAAGAATGTTTACTCTCGTCCATCATGGAGTTCTGAAGGTGATAAGATTTTTTTCTCAAAGAAATCTAAACCTGATAAATATGGTTCAAGATGGTTTGATATTTATTTTTATGATTTTGTTGAAAAAAAAGAAAATCAACTTACAAAATCAGCTAGAGCTTTTTCTCCTTTAGTCTTAGATGGAGATTCTTTATTAGCATATATTTCAACTAATGATGGAACTCAAAATATATTTTTAATTAATCTTAAAAATAAACAATCCTCTCAGTTGACTAATTTTAGTGATGGTAAACAAATCACAACTTTATCCTATAATTCAAAAAATAATTTAATTATGTTTGATTATACAAATAACCATTTTAGAAATATTGCTGCACTAAGTTTAATTGATACTAGTTTTGGTGATATTTTTTCTTTTGATTTATGGGATGATAGAGATATTAGTTCAAATGAAATGGGTGATTTAATTTATTCTACTGATCGTTCTGGTATTTTTAACCTTTATTATTCGAATGATGATGCATCCAATCAAGGATATATAAGTAACGTAAATGGTGGTGCATTTATGCCAGATATTAATTTAAATGGCGAAATTCTTTTTTCATTATATGAAAATCAAGAATTTAGAATAGCGTATTTAGACTCAATTAGATTATTAACTGAAACTGATGTAGGCTACAGTCCAAATAATTTCTTAAAAAATGAAAATTTATATGATAATTCTTCAACAGAAAAAGAACATTTTACTAAACCAATAAAAACAAAATACCAAGATTCATTTACAAAAATGTTTATATCGCCAAGATTATTAATTGATTATGGAATGTTCATGCCAGGTTTTTATTTTCAATCAAGTGAAGTTTTAAATAGATTAAATATTTCTGGTAGTTTTGGAATAAATAGATTTTCAGATTTAGATTTGTCTTTATTTTTTGAATTAAATACATTGTTTCCTACACTTTACTCAGAGGTTTTTTTTATGACTCGTCATTTAAATAACAAGTCAAAATTATGGGATGTTATAGATATTGATCAAAATATTAAATATAGATTGTTTAGAATTGAAAATGGAATAAAAATACCAATTGGTTCATTAACTAATTGGAATTTATATATTTCATATCAAAATTATAGAACTAATCAATTATGGTGGATACCTGGAGAAAAGTTATTTGGAAAACAAGGAATAGATTATTTTTCTGGTTTTCACTTAGGAACAAATTTCAAAATTAAAAGTTTTACTCCATCTTATAATTATAATATTAACCCAAATAATGGTTTTGATATAAATTTTGATTCAAAATACGAAAGAAATAATTTTTTTAGTCCCGAAGAATCTTTGACAAATACTGTTTTTAAAAAATATAATTTTTTTAGAACTAAATTATCAAGTTCTCTATTTTTAAAAATACCTTATATGAAAAATTGGACACTTTCAAATCAAATACAATTAGGATATATTTCAAGTGATAATATTGATTCTTTTTTCAATTTTTTTGCTGGTGGAAGGCCTGGTATAAAAGGTTACCCTTATTATTCAATTGAGGGAAATAAAATGGCTATATTAACATCATCATTGAGATTGCCTTTAGCACTAAATTATCACTTCAACATTGCATCTTTTACACTTCAAAATATATTTTTAGGTTTTATGTATCAATTAGGTGATGCTTGGACAATTAAAAATGACTTTCAAACTAAGGGTTCTTATGGTGTTGAATTAAGAGTTGGAGGTTTTTCTTATTATAATTTTCCAACTGCTATAAGTTTTGAGCTTCACAAAGGTTTAAATTCATTTAAAATTAATGAATATGTTTATGGAAATGATTTAAGATTTTATCTTTCTTTGTTATTTGGATTTTGATTATGAAAATACTTTATATATTTTTAATTATATTAATTTTTTTTAATCAATTGAAAACTGAATCTAATTTAATTAAATACAATTCATCTTATCATGGTGAATTGATCGGTAGTTTTAAAATGAATGATTCTTTTCAAACAGCTAAAGAAAATAAAATTAATAATCAAATTTTATCATTAATTTTTCCAGGATATGCACATTGGAAGTTAAATAAAAAGAAAAAAGCGATATTTTTTTCATCTATGGAATTATTATTTATATCTTCTTGGCTTCATTATGATAAAAAAGCAAATAGATTAGAAAATAATTTTAAAAGGTTTGCCGATGATAATTGGAATCTTGAAAGATGGTGGATAAATACGCCTATGCTAACTTCACAATATGGTGATGTGGTATGTGAAGGGACTCATCATTTAAATATTTTTCTCTCTGGACAACAATCAACTATTAGTTCAGATGATTTATGTTCAAATGAGTGGATTGAAGGATTAGAGCTTGTTAAAGATCATGACTTCTATGAAAATATTGGTAAATATGATCAATTTGTAGCTGGCTGGTCTGATTTATTTAATTTAGATGGTTCTCAAAATTGGTGGGAAAAAAACAAATTAGTTGGAAATTCTACCGAAATAATAATTATGACAGAAAAAAAAAGCAAATATGTAAATCAAAGAAAGGAATCAAATTCTGCTTATAGTATTGCATCATATATGATAACGGGTTTAATGTTTAATCATTTTATTAGTTCAATAGATATTTTTTTAATTAAAAAAAATAATGAAAGAAATATAAGTTCTAATATTAAAATTAATTCATTGATTTATAATAATTACAAAGGTTTAGTTATAAACTATAGGTGGTAAGTTTGAAATATATCTATTTTATTTTTTTAATTTTTTTTGGATGTGCAACTAACCAAATTGATTTATCTATTGATGACATCCAGGAAAGGTTTAACAAAGGGATGAATCTTATAAATAAAAAAAAATATTATAGAGCTCAACAACATTTTGAATATGTTCTTTTAAGAGGGAAACATACAGAAATTGGCGATGATGCTCAGTTTTATTTAGCTGAGTCTTACTTTTTAAATAAAGAATATGAGACAGCAATAGTTGAGTATGATAAACTAATTAGACAAATGTCTTTTAGCCCAAATGTTAATACAGCAAGATATAGAATTTGTGAGTCATATGAAAAGACTTCACCAAAATTTTATTTTCAACAAGATGCAACAAATAGAGCAATTCAAAAATATCAGGAGTTTATTGAAGATTATCCAAATTCAAAGCATACTTCTGAAGCATCAAGTAAAATTAAAAATCTAAGAAATAAATTATCTTTAAAAATATATGAAACTGCAGTTCTTTATGTGAAACTTGAAGAGTATGAGGCATCCTTAAATTATTTAAATGATTTATTAGATATTTATTTTGATACTTCATCAGCAGATAATGCTAGATTATTAATGATTGAAACTATGATAACTATGGGAAAGGAAGAAGAAGCAAGTATTTTTTTTAAAGATAATAAAGAAAATTTTTTGAATCGCTCTATTTATGATAAAGCTGAATTAATTATATCTAGAATTGAATTAAATAAAAGTACTTAGTCTTGAAAACATGTTTTTTTGGAGGAACTTTCGATCCTCCACATATTGGTCACTTAATTATAGCTGAATCTATTATGGAATGGGGAGATTTTGATAAAGTAATATTTATTCCATCATATAAACCTCCTCATAAATTAGAAAATATATCCTCGGTTTATCATAGGATAAACATGTTAAAAATTATTATTAAAAATAAAAGTTTTTTTGAATTTTCTTTGATAGATATTGAAAGAAAAGGTATAACTTACACTATTGATACAATTTTAGAATTAAAAAAAAAATATGTTGATGAAAAGAAAATTTTTTTTCTTGTAGGAAGCGATTCGATTTTAGATTTTCATAAATGGAAGGATTATAAATCAATTTTAAATAGTTGTCAAATAGTTGTAGCACCAAGGCCAAAATTTAAAATCGATAAAATTTCAAAAGATATTGCAACAAAAATAATGGTTGCTGATATTCCTATGTTAGATATTTCTTCTTCTGAAATTAATGAAAGATTAAAAAAAAAATTATCAATAACTAATTTTGTTACCAAAGAAATTGAAGATTATATTTTTTCAAATTTGTTATAATGGAATCATTTATCATTTTTATTAGCTTGCTTTCTGGAATGACCCTTCTATATTTAGGGGGTGATTTTATTGTTTCCGGATCTACAAGACTAGCTAAAAAATTAGGAATATCGAAACTTGTTATTGGTCTTACAATTGTTGCATTTGGAACTTCTTTACCTGAATTAGTTGTTACATTAGTTGCAACGTTTTCTGGAAGTGATGAAATTGCAATTGGTAATATTATTGGCTCAAACATAGCTAATATTGGCTTAATCATAGGATTGACTTGCACAATATTTAATATTTCAATTTCAAGTAAAGCTTTTAAAAATGATTTAAATATCATGATTTTTGTATCATTTATTTTTTTACTATTTTTATATGATTCATTTCTTTCAAGGATTGAAGGAATAATACTTTTCTTAGGAATAATTTTTTATTTAATATACAAATTTTTTATTATGAATGATGAGAAGAGCTCAAACGATGAATCATTTTCATTTTTAAAAAATTTCATTTTGATATCATTCGGAATTGTTGCTTTATATTTTGGTTCAAATCTTTTTGTTGACGGATCAATTAGTTTAGCTAGAAATTTTGGAATTTCAGAATCAATAATAGGAATAACAATCGTTTCATATGGCACCTCATTACCAGAATTGGCAACTTCATTAATTGCAGGTTTTAAGAAAGAGGGAGATATTTCAATTGGTAATATTATTGGCTCAAATTTATTTAATTTAATGGGAGTATTAGGTTTAGTAACAATTATATCGCCAATAGTAATAATTTTAGATGAAATATTATATGAATTAGTTGTTATGTTTTTATTCTCTTTTTCACTTTATTTAATTTTATTTATGAAAAATAAAATTTCTAAAAATTATTCTATTTTTATTTTAATTTCTTACATTATTTTTATAATCTCATTATTTTTAGTATGATTCATTTTAAAAAAGTTCTTTTTGAATTCAATAATGGTAACGGTATTAAAAATACAACCTTCAATATTGAATCTGGTGAATATGTTTGTATAATTGGTCCAACAGGAGCTGGTAAAACAACTTTATTAAAGCTGATATATATGGATATTTTTCCACAAAAAGGTGAAATAATTGTAGATCAATACAATTCAAAAAAAATAAAAAATAAAGATATAGCTCACCTAAGAAGAAAAGTTGGAATGGTTTTTCAAAACTCTCAATTGTTAAGTGATAGAAGCGTATTTGAAAATATAGCAATTCCTTTACATATTCAAGGAGTCGGATTAAAATATATAAAAAGTGAAGTAAATGAGGTTTTGTTAAAATTGGGTATTGAAGATAAAAAAAATCATTTTCCAAATCAATTGTCTGGAGGTGAGAAGCAAATAATTTCTTTAGCTAGAGAATTAGTAAAAAACCCAATTGTAATTTTAGCAGATGAGCCAACTGGTAATTTAGACCCTGCTTCATCTTTGAAAGTTCTGAGGATGTTGGAAGAAATAAATAGTGAGGGAACAGCTGTTTTAATGGCTACTCATAATTTTACTTTGGTTGAGGATAGGGGTTATCAGTTTATGCAAATAAAAGATGGTGAAGTTACATTATGATTGACCGTGTTTTATATTTGTTTTCAGAAGGAATTAGAGGTGTTTTAAGAACTAAAATCACTGCTATTGCTACTATTATTACTATTGGAATAACCTCTAGTTTTGTGATGATTACAGCACAGTTTGGTGAGAATATTTCTAAATTTGTTGAAATCGTTAGAGGTCAATATGAGTTGCAAATTTTTTTTAAAGAAAATGTTGATGAAATTAAAGCTTTAGAAATTATAAATGAGTTAAATGCATTTGAAGAAATAAATTCCACTAAATTAATTACAAAAGATCAAGCTGCAAAAATATTTGAAGATGAATTTGGAGAAAATATTTTTGATGTTCTAGATTATAATCCATTGCCATATGGTTCTGTAGTGGAAATTTCACCTCATAATGATAACTCTTTTAATGTAAGTTTATTATCAGGAAAAATTTTAAATATTGATGGAGTTGATGAGGTTAGATATCAAGGAAGATTGATTTCACTTGTAGAAAGATATTATAGATTTTTTTATATTTTTCTTACATTAATTTCATGTTTAATTCTATTTGCTACTATAATTTTAATTTCAAACACAATTAGATTAACAATTTTTGCAAGAAAAGATTTAATAAAAGTTTTGAAATTATCCGGAGCAACAAATAATTTTATTAAGCTTCCATTTTTGCTTGAAGGAATATTTGAAGGTATTTTAGGTTCAATTATAGCAAGTCTAATATCTTTTTTAAGTTTTGAAACAATTAATTATTTTTTATCAATTTTTTCAAACTACACTTTTTCTTGGAGTTTTAACTTAAATTTAATTTTGGTTTTTACTATTATATTTTTTTCATGGATTGGCAGCGTTAGAGCTGTTAAAAAGTTTATATAATTTAACTTGACCATTTGTTAATAGAGATGATTTAAGTTAATTTCGGAATCAACAAAAAGTATTAAAAAGATAATTTTAAAAAAGTTTAAAAAAATGATTAGTAAAAAAAATAGATTAAAGAATTCAAAATCAATTAAAAAAACAGTTAGAAAAAATTCTCCAATAAAAAAAAATATTTTAGATAAACAATCTAAATCAAAAGAAAATGAATTATTGATTCAAAATGCAAATCAATTAGAAGAAAAATATTTAAGATTAAGAGCAGAATATGAAAATTTTAGAAAAAGAAATGAAAAAGAAATTTCAAGAATATTGAAGTATGAAGGTGAAGAAATTTTAAAATCTTTTTTATCTATTTTAGATGATTTAGATCGAGTTATTGATTCATCAAATAATCAAAAAAATAAGTTCATTGCAGATTTTATTGATGGTGTGAAGTTAATAAAAGAGAAATTAAAAAATAAATTAGATGCATTTAAAGTTAACACATTTGATTCTAAAGGTGCAAAATTTGATCCTGAATTACACGATGCTATGATGACAAAAGAATCCAAAGATTATGATGATGGAGTAATTATTGAAGAATTTGAAAAAGGTTATAAATATAAAGATAAAGTTATCAGACATTCAAAAGTAATAGTAAACTCTATTGAGTTAAAGGAAAATAAATCTTGAAAAGAGATTATTATGAAATTTTAGGTGTTGAAAAAAATGCTTCTGAAAACGATATAAAAAAAGCATACCGAAAAATGGCTATGAAGTATCATCCTGACAAAAACCCTGGGAATAAAGATGCAGAGTCTAAATTTAAAGAAGCTGCTCAAGCATATTCTGTGTTATCTGATAGTCAAAAGAAAAATCAATATGATCAATTTGGACATGCTTTTGATGGTTCAGGAAATGATTTTCAAGGAGGTTTTAGTGGGGCAGATTTTGATTTATCAGATGCTCTTAGAACATTTATGGATGGATTTGGAGGCGGTGGTTTTGAGGATTTTTTTTCTGGAACTCAAAGAAATACTACACAATCTAGAGGGTCTGATTTAAAAGTAACATTAAATCTTTCTTTAGAGGAAATTTCTGAAGGCATAGAAAAAAAAATTAAATTAAAACGTTTTGAACCATGTGCTGATTGTGATAGTACTGGATGTAGGAAGGGATCGCTTCCTGTGAGATGTCAAACTTGTAATGGGTCAGGACAAGTAAGAAAAATATCAAGATCGATGTTTGGTCAATTTGTTAATGTTGGTATATGTTCTAATTGTGGTGGGAAAGGAGAGATAGTATCAGATCCTTGTAGAAGTTGTTCTGGAGATGGAGTAAACAAGAAGAGTGTTGATGTAAAAATTAAGGTTCCAGCTGGAGTAGCATCTGGAAATTATATGACTCTTAAAAGTCAAGGAAATGCTACTTCAATGAAAAACCCTAGAGGTGATCTCATTGTTTTTTTTGAAGAAATTGAACACAAATATTTTACCAGAAATGATGATGATATCATTGTTGAAATTCAATTATCATTAACTCAAGCAATTTTAGGTGATAAGATTGAAATTCCAACTTTATCAGGTTTTGCACAATTAAAAATACCATCTGGAATTCAATCAGGACAAGTTTTGAGAATGCGAGGAAAAGGTTTGCAAAATCTTCGAGGTTCAAGTAGGGGAGATATGTTAGTTAAAGTTCAATTAATTACTCCTAATAAAATCAGTAATGAAGAAAAAATTTTATATGAAAAATTAAAATTTAATGAAAAAAATAAAAAAATTATTTTGAATAAAATTAAATTGTAATATTTATTTAAATTTTTCGTTTTTTATAATTAATTTAATTACTTAAGGATTTCAATAATGTCTAAAGAAACTGTTAAAAAATATAAGTGGTGGGTCGTAAGAGATTTATTAGAAGTAGCTATAGTATTGTCTCTAGTAGGAGTTTTATCTGTAATTTATATTCCTAGACAAATTTGGGATGAGGAAGAGTTGATTAAATCTCAAAGTCAATTTAATATTGAACATTCATATGATATTTTATCCTATTACAATCGAATAACTGGTGAAAGAACAATAAATGGTGATTGGGCAATTAGATTAGTTAATGCTGCTCGAGATTCAATTACAGCCGATAGTAATTTTATTGGAAATCAAGAAATAATTTTAGATGGTAAAATTACAAAAGTTGATTTATTTGAAAATTTTTCTACAGTATATGATACTTCTTTTGGATTTTTAAAAACAAGAAAAGATACTATACAAGATACAATTATGACGGTTATACTATTTAACCAAGAAGAATTAGTTAATGATACTTCATATGTAAGAAAAGATATGCTTAATCCATATTTAATTGATTCAACATTTGTTGGAATTTCAGATACTTCATATTCAAGTCATGTTGAAGTAATTAGTTATTATGATAATTTTACACCAAAAAATGATTTATTGATTTGTCCACTTACATCTGATCGATATTTAATTACCCTTACTGAAGAGGACTATAAAATTGAGAGTCCGATTATTGGAAATTATAAAGAACGTAGATATTTAATATTTTCATTTAATTCAAAGTCACATGGTAAAATTGAGGATGGTGACAAAAGCTGGGCTAGATTTTGAACATTAAATGTTAGCAGTTTCTTTTAGTAATGGTTGGATAAGATGCGTTAAATCCAAGAAAGAAAATAATGCTTTCAAAATTACTGATTTAAAATCTCAAAAAATCCCTGATGAAATAAATAATCATTCTTTATTTTCAAATGAATACAAGAATTTTTTTTTAACAACGTTTAATAATTTATTTTCTTCAATTAAATATAATGAAAATGAAAATATATCCATTTGCATGGATAGTAATTGGATAGAAACAAAAATTTTACCACTTGACATTCAATTAAATAATGAAGTTAAAAAAAAATATTTATATTGGTATTTAAATCAAAGACATGGTGATTTAATTAAAAATTCAAGAGTGTTCTTTAAAAACTTGAATTTTATTGATGAAAAAAAATCTCTGGTTTTATGTTCAATAATACCAAATACAATTCTTGATTTATTAAAAATATCAACTTCTAAAAATTTTTTAAGACCAATTTTTTTAGAACCTTCTATTATATCAATTGAAAGAATAATTTCAAATAATACTACAATTGTTTTTGAAAATTCTAAATTAACAAAAATACAATTATATGATAAAGGGTCTATTGTTGGAGAGGGTCAATGTAAGATTAAATCTAATTCAATTGAATTAGATTTTTTTTCTGGTAACGTTGATAAAGTAAAGTTTATTATAAAAACAATTAATGAAAATATTTCTGATAAAAAAATTGATGTATTATGCTCAAATGATTTTTCAAAAGAATCATCACAATTTTTTAACTTAAGAAAAAATTTTTTATCCAAAATAAATCCTTTTATTTCTAATAAATCAAAGATCGAATTTGAATTAAATAATAAGAAAGAAGATTTATCTGTTTTTTCAGAATTATTTGGATTAATGTTTAGATGAAGTGATGAATGATTTAAATTTATTAGGGAAAGAAGGTTTTCAAGAGAAGAGATCTAATTCTTCTCTAAATAAAAATATTAATAAGGAAATTTTATCTTCAAATACTATCACTTCAGATAATGAATATTCAAAAAAAAATAAAATTAGAAACTTTTTCTTTATTTTAATAATCGTAATATTTTTAATGTTTTTAATAAACTATCTATATCATTTTTTTTTAATAGATGTTAAAATTCTTGAAAATAATACAATCATAAATGAAAAATACTAATTTTTCAATCATGTCTGGGAAATATAAAGGATTAAAAATTTCTGGTAAATTATCAAAATCTGTTAGACCAACTTCTTCATTAGTTAGAAAATCAATGTTTGATACTTTAAGAAATATAGAAAACCTTCATGTTCTAGATTTATTTGCTGGTTCAGGAATTTTAGGTTTTGAGGCTTTAAGCAGAGGAGCAGCTTCAATAACATTTGTTGAAAAAGAGTTAAGTCAAATAAAATTTATAAAAAATAATAGCTTAAAATTTAAAAATGAGGAAATTAATATTTTTAAAAATGATGTTTTTAAATTTTTAAAAAGTAATAATTTAATGTATAATTTAATTTTTGCAGATCCTCCTTATTATAAAATCAACCTAAATGATTTTTATAAAATTGTTCAAAATTATATTGTTGATGGAGGAACTTTAATTCTTGAATGTTCTGTTAAAGAAAAGTTTTTAAACAATGTTGTAAAAGAAAAAAAATTTGGTAATACTAAAATTATATTTTTGAAAAATGAATAAATCTGAAAAAATTGCTATATATCCTGGCTCATTTGACCCAATTACTTTAGGTCATATTGATGTAATAAAAAGAGCAAGAAAACTTTTTGACCGATTAATAATTACAGTTGGAAATCATAAAACTAAAAATCCTTTATTTAAAACAAACGAAAGAATTGATATGATTAAAAAATCAACTCAGTCTTTTGAAAATATTGAAGTGTTATCCTCAAAAAAATTAATTATTGAATTAGCTCATGAAAAAAAAGCAATTGCATTAATTAGAGGAATAAGGTTTATGAGCGATATGGAATTTGAATTTCAATTAGCATGGATGAATAGACATCTTAATTCTGAAATAATAACTGTTTTTTTAATGACTGATGCGAAATATACTCACCTCAATTCATCTATAATTAAAGAAGTAAGTGAGTTAGGTGGAAATATTGATGATTTTGTTACTTCAGAAGTTTCAAAAAAACTTAAAAAAAAATTAAAATTACAATAATTCATTTTATAAATATCTTCTATTAGAATTCTTAAAAACTTAAATTACTCTTCAGTAATATGCCAACATACGATTATAAATGTAACAGTTGCCAGTATCGTTTTGAAATTTTACAATCAATGAATGATGAAGTTTTAAAATTATGTCCAAAATGCAAAAAAAATGATCTTGAAAGATTAATTGGTGCTGGTTCTGGATTAATCTTTAAAGGTTCAGGATTTTATATTACAGATTACGTTAAGAAAAAAAATAATTCAGATACTAATAAAAATGAAAATAAACCTAAAAATAAAAAAGAGAAAGTAGTTAATAAAAATAATGAATGATTTTGGCGAAAAAATAACTTTTGAAAATGAAAAAATTAATGTCCCAGAAAATCCAATTATTCCTTTTATTGAGGGAGATGGAATTGGTCCAGATATTTGGAAAGCTTCAGTAAAAGTTTTTGACTCTGCAGTTTCAAAAGTTTTTCAAAATAGAAAAAAAATTTTCTGGAAAGAGTTAATGGTGGGAGAGAAGTCATTTAAAGAAACTGGAGAGTGGTTACCTCAAGATAGTATTGATTCAATTCAAGAATATAAAGTTGCAATTAAAGGACCATTGACTACTCCTGTAGGTGGTGGAATAAGAAGTTTAAATGTTACACTTAGACAAGTTTTAGATTTATATGCTTGTGTTAGACCAATAAAGTGGATTAAGGGAGTACCTTCTCCTGTAAAAAACCCTGAAAATGTAGATCTTGTTGTCTTTAGAGAAAATACTGAAGATGTTTATGCAGGAATTGAGTGGGAAAGCTCAAGTGAGGAGAGTAAAAGAATAATAGAATTTTTTAAATCTAATTTTAAAAAAAATATTAGAAAAAATTCTGGTATTGGAATAAAACCAATTAGCGCTTTTGGTACTAAAAGAATTGTTAGAAAATCTATTGATTATGCATTAAGTAATTCAAAAGAATCAGTTACATTGATGCATAAAGGTAATATAATGAAATTTACTGAGGGTGCATTTAAGGATTGGGGCTATGAAATAGCAAAAGATGAATTTCCTGAAAAAACAATAACTGAAGATAATTTATGGAATAATTTTAATGGAGTTATACCAAAAGACAAATTAATAATAAAAGATAGAATCGCTGATAGTATGTTTCAACAAATTTTATTAAGGCCAAATGAATATGATGTTATAACAACTCCAAATTTGAATGGTGATTATATTTCAGATGCAGCTGCCGCACAAGTTGGAGGTTTGGGTATGGCTCCTGGTGCAAATATGGGGGATGAGATTGCACTATTTGAGGCAACACATGGTACTGCTCCAAAATATGCTAACTTAAATAAAATTAATCCAAGTTCGGTGATTTTGTCTGGGGTAATGATGTTTGAATATTTAGGATGGAATGAAGTTTCTAAAATTATTGTAGATGCAATGGAAAAAACGATTACACAGAAAAAAGTTACATATGATTTAGCAAGACAAATGGATGGTTCTATTAAGTTGTCTACTTCAGATTATGCAGAAACTATAATTTCAAATTTATAAATTGCAAATTAAAGGTTTTTGAGAAACTTATTTGCTTCGCTTATATATTTTTCTTTTGTGATATTATCTTTTTTATCATAGAGTGTTACCATCATTTTCATTCTGGGGTTTTTATTAAAAAAATCTCTCTTATCATTAATAAAATTCCAATAGAGTGAATCCCAAATTATTGACCATTTGTCGCGTTTAAAATTACTCATCTTTAATATGTAATTTGAACCACTGATATATGGTTTAGTAGAAAAAATACCACCATCGGAAAATTGACTCATTCCAAAAACATTAGGAACCATGACCCATTCATATGCATCAATATACATTTCCATAAACCATTTATATACATGGTAAGGTGAAAATCTACATAAGACCATAAAATTTCCAATTATCATAAGTCTTTCAATATGATGAGAGTATCCGTTTTTTAATGCATTTTTAATACAGTGATCTAAAGGAAGAATACCAGTGGTTCCATCATAAAATGATTTTGGAATAGGTTTGTTAAAGCTCCAAAAGTTAGATTTTTTTTCTTTCTCACCATGAAAGAAATAAACCATTCTTATAAATTCTCTCCAACCAATTATTTGTCTTAAAAAACCCTCTGATGAATTAATTGGTATTTTATTATGTTTTAAAAAATATAGTGTTTTTTCAACAACTTTGTGAGGGGTAATTAATCCTAAATTTAGATATGGAGTTAGTATTGAATGAAATAAAAAATTATTATTTGATGAAATAGCATCTTCATAATCTCCAAATAAATGAAATCTTTTGTCTAAAAAATCATCAAAAAATTTTTCCGCTTGTTCAAATGATGTTGGGTAGTTAAATGAATTAACTTCACCTAAGTTTTTAGTGTAAGTGTCTTTAATTTTTTTTGCAAAAGGATGTATTTGATCTTTAAAATTTATTTTTTTTATTTTCGGAATTACAAAGTTTTTTGGAATTGGTTTTCTGTTTGATTTGTCAAAGCTCCATTTTCCTCCAATAGGTTTGTTATTTTCTAGCAAGACATTAAATTTTTTTCTTTGGTAGATATAAAAAGATGACATCCTCAAGTTTTTATTTTTTATAAAATAGTCATTTAATTCACTTTCATTTAGTAGAAACTTGGGTGAATCATACCAGAAAATATTAAATCTGAGTTTACTCGCTAAATCAGTTATTTTTTTTTCTAAAATTTTATTATCAACTTTACAGAGATGAAGTGATTTGATGTTATTTTCAATAATAAATAATTCATAAAAATCTTTTTTTGATATAGTTTTATAATCAATTAATTCAACAGAGTAGCCTAATTTTTCAATAAAACTTTTATAATTTTTCATTGACAGCAAATGAAGTAAAATTTTTTGTTTGTGAGGTTTAATATTTTGAATATCAAAATTTTCAAACATGAAAATTTTTCTGGATTTCGAAATTGATGGATTATTTCTGAACAATTGGTCTGGGAATATTAATGATATATGCACACTTAAATATAAAAAAATAAGATTAATTATAAAAGATTTTCTTAATATCGCTCAAAACGCTCAATTATATATTGCATAATTAGAAAATTTACATTAATATTGATAACAATTTGGAGGTATTATGTACGACAAAATAGAAAAAGGTTTAATTGATCGAGTAGGTGTAGGAGTTTTCATTTCTATATTTATATCATTGCTAGGAACTGTCTTATTTCAAAATTACGTGATGGAATATGTTTCACAATTTTTGGGAATGTTTGTTGCTCTATCAATAATTGTTCTTGGTATGTTGATAGTTTGGAATTTGAAAGTTGAACTAGAAAAAAATGAATCTTAACAAATTAATTGATAAAATAGTTTATGTTATATTAGATAGTAAATTTATATTTTTTTTAATTTTAACTGCTTTGGTTTTAAAATTATGGGTCTTCTAAAAATTATAAATCTATTGTCTAATTCTATTTTATCTTTAGTAGATTCTAAGTATGGTTTTTATTTTGCAATTTTTTTATCATCAATCGTTTTTATTTTCATTACAATTAAATAATTATATTAGGAGAAACATTATGAAATCGAATAACTGGTATTTAGCTATGATAATTTCTATATTTATAGCAGTTCTTGCCTTTGTTTTTGGAACAAACTTGTTTAATTATGAGTCCACCCATCAAGCAAGGCAAGTGGGCATATTTATAGGATTGTGGGCTCCAACTTTTGGGGCACTTGGAATAAGGGCTCAACTTTTAGAAAGTTCTAGGCCACAAATTTATGATAATTAAATATAAAGGGGATTTATAATGTCTAATTTCTTACAACCTACAGATATTGTAGGATTCACATATTTTGCCACTTTTATGGCTCTTGTAGCAACTACTGTCTTTCTACTTTTTGAAAGAACTAATGTTAATCCTAAATGGCAAACATCACTTACTATTGCAGCGCTAGTTACAGGTATAGCTGCTTTTCATTATTATTACATGAAAGAAGTTTGGGTTGAAACTGGAACTTCTCCAATTGTATTTAGATATATAGACTGGATTATTACTGTACCACTTCAAATCGTAGAGTTTTACTTTATTCTTGCTGCTGTTTCTGCTGTTAGCGGTTTAATATTCTATAGATTACTGATTCCATCAATTATAATGTTGCTCGGTGGATACTTTGGTGAAACCGGAATTCTTGACCCTACAGTAGGTTTTGTTATTGGTATGATTGGTTGGCTTATAATTATATATGAAATTTTCGCTGGTGAAGCTTCTAAAATCAACTCCAGCAGTGCTAATGAGTCTAGTCAATATGCATTCAAAACGGTAAGGGCAATTGTAACATTTGGTTGGGCTATATATCCGATAGGCTACGCTCTTGGATATTTTACACAAGGTGATTGGGAAAATACATTAAACATTGTATACAATGTTGCAGATTTTGTAAATAAAATAGCATTTTCATTAGTTATTTATCAGGCTGCAAAAATGGACACAAAATAATACTATATAATTGTCTTTAAGAAAGGTGAGATATTATTTTATCTCACCTTTTTTTTTCTTAAAAAATAAATTTAAATTAGAATCAAATGTTTATAGACTTTGCTAAAATATATGTTTCTGCTGGATCTGGTGGTAATGGATGTGTAAGCTTTAGAAGAGAAAAATTTATACCTAAAGGAGGTCCTGATGGAGGAGATGGTGGGAACGGAGGCAATGTAATAATAGTCGTTGATTCAAATCTAAATACATTACAAGATTTTAAATATAAAAAAAAATATATAGCAGAAAATGGATTAAATGGTTCAAATAGCAATAAAAAAGGTGGAAATGGTAAAGATATTATAATAAAAGTTCCAGCTGGAACAGTCATAAAAAAACATGGAATGGATGAAGTTTTTGCTGATTTAGTTGATATTAATTCTAAAAAAATAATTGCCTATGGAGGTAAAGGGGGAAAAGGAAATGCTAAATTTGCAACATCAACCAACCAATCTCCGCGAAAATTTGAAAAAGGAATTAAAGGTGATTTTGATAATTTTGAATTAGAATTAAAATTATTAGCAGATGTTGGTTTAGTAGGACTTCCAAATGCTGGCAAATCAACTCTATTAGCTAAAGTGACGTCTGCAAAACCTAAAATTGCTGATTATCCATTTACAACTATTAATCCAAATTTAGGAATAGTAAAATTTGAAAATTTTAACTCATTTTTAATGGTTGATATTCCTGGTATAATCGCGGGTGCAAGTAGTGGAAAAGGAATGGGTATTCAATTTTTGAGACATATTGAAAGAACATTATTTTTATTAATTATAATTGATATCACAAATAATAATCCTAAAAAAATATTAAATACGATATTAGATGAATTAAAAAAACATAACCCTCAGCTTATTAAACGTCAAAGAATAATAGTTTTTTCAAAAGTTGATCTAATTAGTAAAAACTTTAAACTACCAAAAATAAATAATGAGGAAGTAATTAGTATTTCTTCTGCAACAGGTGAAGGTATAAAGAAACTAATATCACTTATATCAGCTAAATTAAAACATTAATTTATAATAGTGTTTTAGAAAACTTAAAAACTTAAATTTTGTATTAATAATTATGAATAATTCAAAAAATAGATGGCTAAATATTGATAATTTAATTAATAATTCAAAAAATATTTTATTATCAACACATGTGAACCCAGATGGGGATGGATTAGGTTCTCAATTAGCATTAACTAATTATTTGAGAAAAAAAAATAAAAAATACAAAATTTTAAATCCTTCTCTAGTACCAAATGATCTTTCATATTTAAATGATTATGAAAAGTTTCATCAATATGACGATTTTACACATAGAGAGGAAGTGAAAAATTTTGATTTGGCTATAATCCTTGATATTGGTGATTTTAAACGTTTAGGAGAATTAGCAAATGAATTATTAAATACAGAAAATAAAATAATTTCAATTGATCATCATCCGCATAAAGAAGAGCATTATTTTGATGAATTTATTCATGACACTTCAGTGTCCTCTACAGGATATTTGATATACGAATTTTTAAATTTTAAAAATGAATTAGATATACAGTCTGGAAATGGATTGTACCTTGCAATCATGACTGATACTGGTTCTTTTAGTTATAGTAATACTGATTCAAAAACTCATTTAATGGCTAGTCACTTAATTGAATTAGGTGTAGACACAAATGATATCCATAAAAAGGTATACCAATCTGTACCTTATGAAAAATTAAAATTAATGGGTGAAATACTTCAAAATATAAATTTTAACTTAAATGGTAAATTAGCTTGGTTTATAATTGATCAAGACATGCTAAAATTATCAAATTCAAATATTGAACATTTGGGAGGGTTTACTGATACGATTAGGTCAATAAAAGGTGTAGAAGTTGCTATAATGTTACATGAATATTCTCAATATAAAACACGAATAAATTTTAGGTCAAAAGGTAATGTTAAAATTCATAAATTAGCTCAGAGATTTGGTGGGGGTGGTCATCCATTTGCTTCAGGAGCGATGATCAATCAATCTATTAAAATAGTAAGAGAAGCAGTGGTTTCAGCTACCGTTTCCGAAATAAATAAACAAATTTATGGTAAAGATGTGATATGAAAATTACTATAGCTAAAGATGCTGGATATTGTTTTGGTGTTAGAGACGCAGTAAATATTGCTTATGATACATCTAAAGTTCAAGGAGATGTTTATATGTTGGGAGATATTGTTCATAATGAAAAAGTTGTTGCAGATCTTTCAAAAGTTGGTACTAAAGTTGTTGAATCAATCGATGATATTCCAAATGATAAACCAGTTTTATTTAGAGCACACGGAACATCAGAAAAAATATGGAAAGAAGCTAAAGATAAAAATATAGATATAATTGATGCTACCTGTCCATTGGTAAAAGAAATTCATGAAGAAGTTGAAAGATTAGAAAAAGATGGAAGACAAATTTTTATTATTGGTGATCATGGACATGATGAAGTGGTAGGAATTGAAAGTCATTCTAAAAAGCCAATTGTAATTTCAAATACAAAAGAAGCTGAACAATTAAGAAGATATAAAAGGGCAGGAGTGGTTAGTCAATCAACTCAAACTATTGAAAATGTGCAGAAAATTATTAATATTTTAATGACAAAAGTATATGATCTTCATTTCATCAACACAATATGTTTTCCAACAAAAAGAAATCAAAGCCAAATTAAAGAATTAGCAAAAGATAATGATTTAATGATTATAATTGGTTCTTTTACAAGTGCTAATTCAAAGAGGTTAACTGAACTATCTATTAATATTAATCCAAATACATTTCAAGTAAATGGAGCAAAAGATTTGAAACAAAAGTGGTTCAGAAATGTTAAAAGTGTAGGAATTTCAGCTGGAGCATCAACACCAGATTATCTTATCGATGAAGTTCAGGCTGAAATTAATAAAATTTCAAACGGTAAAAAGGAGACTAACCTATGAAAAAGAAATCATTTGAATTAAAAGTAGGTTTAGCTGAGATGCTTAAGGGTGGCGTCATCATGGATGTCACGAATGTTGAGCAAGCTAAGATAGCTGAAGATGCAGGAGCTGTTTCAGTTATGGCATTAGAAAGAATTCCAGCAGACATTAGAGCAGATGGTGGTATTGCAAGAATGTCGAATCCTAAAATGATAAAAGATATTCAAAAAGCGGTTTCAATCCCTGTTATGGCAAAATGTAGGATTGGACACTTTGCTGAAGCTCAAATTTTAGAATCATTGAAAGTAGATTTTATTGATGAAAGTGAAGTTTTAACTCCAGCTGATGAGCATAATCATATAAATAAACATAATTTTAAAGTACCATTTGTTTGTGGATGTAGAAATTTAGGAGAAGCTTTAAGAAGAATTGGAGAAGGCGCTGCTTTAATACGTACTAAAGGTGAGGCTGGAAGTGGAAATATAGTAGAAGCAGTGAGACATATGAGACAACTTCAATCAGAAATTAAAAGTTTAACAACTCTAAATGATGAAGAAATAATGGCAAAAGCAAAGAATTTAGGAGCACCCTATGAATTAGTTTCATCCATTTCAAAAACAGGTAAATTGCCTGTTCCAAACTTTGCTGCTGGAGGTGTTGCAACACCTGCTGATGCATCATTGATGATGCAACTTGGAGCTGAAACTGTTTTTGTTGGATCAGGAATATACAAGTCTGAAGATCCTGCTTCTAGAGCAAAAGCTATTGTTTCAGCAGTAACTTTTTTTAATGATCCAAAGAAATTAGCAGAAGTTTCAAATGATTTAAAAGATGCGATGGAAGGAATTGATATATCTGAAATTCCAAAAGAAAAAAGACTTCAAGAACGTGGTTGGTAGTGATTGTAATTGGAATATTAAATCTTCAAGGTGCATTTAATAAGCATAGAAAAATTTTAAATCAAATTGGTGTTGAAAATATTTATGTGAATAAAGCTGCTGAATTAAAACATTGTTCTGGTTTAATAATTCCTGGTGGTGAATCAACAACTTTATCAAAGTTAATTGACAAAGAAAATTTATTTAACTCAATAAAAGATTTTTCAATAAAATTTCCTATATTTGGAACTTGTGCAGGGTTAATATTAATGGCAAAAACAAATAATGATAATCGTATTAAATCTTTAAATTTAATTGATGTTGAAGTTTCAAGAAATGCATATGGAAGGCAAATTGATTCATTTATCAACAATATAAAACTTAATCTTGAAAAAAAAATAATTTCTACAAAAGCAATTTTTATTAGAGCTCCTAAAATTGATAAAGTTGGAAAAAATGTAACAATTTTATCTTCCTATAAAGGCAATCCTATATTTGTGCAACATGGTCATCATTTTGCTTCAACATTTCATCCTGAACTTACTGAAGATAAAACAATTCATGAATTTTTTGTATCAAAAGTGAGGAAATTTACTTTTGAGTAATAAAAATAAAATTTTAGATCGGATTAATTCACCTAAAGATTTAAAAAAATTAAATAAAAAAGAAATTAATTCATTATGCAAAGAAATAAGAGAATTAATAATTCAAGTAGTTTCTAAAAATGGTGGACATTTTTCTAGCCCTTTAGGTGTTGTTGATTTAACTGTATCCTTACATAAAGTTTTTGATGCTCCAAAAGATTTGATTTTATGGGATGTAGGTCATCAAAGTTATCCCCATAAAATACTTACTGGAAGAAAAAACGAATTTAATACATTGAGGCAATCTGATGGAATAAGTGGGTTTTGTAAAATTGATGAAAGTGAATATGATGTATTTGGAGCTGGGCATGCGAGTACTTCTATATCAGCAGCTGTAGGAATGGCTAGAGCAAGAGATTTAAAAAAACAAGATCATAAGGTTGTAGCTATCATAGGTGATGGTTCGATGACGGGTGGTCTTGCATACGAAGGTTTAAATAATGCAGGAATTTTACCAAGTCAATTTTTATTAGTTTTAAATGATAATCAAATGTCAATATCACCAACTGTTGGATCATTATCAAAATATTTAACTAGGGTCGTTACGAACCCTATATATAATAGAGTTAGAGAAATAATTTGGGATTTAACAGGAAAATTACCAAATATCCCAAAAAAAGTTTTAAGAAGATTTGCTCATTCTATTCAAGATAGTTTAAAAAAGTTTTTGGTTCCAGGAATGATATTTGAAGAGCTTGGTTTAAGATATTTTGGACCAATTGATGGACATAATATTGATGAAATGAATGAAACTTTTGAAAATTTAAAAAAATCAAATTTTCCTGCAGTAGTTCATATCATAACTAAAAAAGGTGTTGGAAGTGAAAATTCAGAATATGATCCATTAAAATACTATTCATTATCAGGAAAGAAATCTTCAAAAGTTAAGGATTTATGCCCGGATTATAGTAACGTATTTGGTAAATCTGTTATTAATTTAGCTCAAAATGATGAAAAAATTGTTTGTTGTGTTGCAGCTATGAGAGAGGGTACGGGACTTAAAGAATTTGCTGAAAGATTTCCTAACCGTTTTTTTGATGGAGGAATTGCTGAGGGTCACACAACAACATTTGCTGCTGGATTATCATATTCAGGTATAAAACCAATTGTAGCAATATATTCTACTTTCTTGCAAAGAAGTTATGATATGATTATACATGATATAGCTCTTCAAAAACTTCCTGTGCTATTTTGTATTGATAGAGCTGGAATAGTGGGCCCAGATGGACCTACTCATCATGGTGTTTTTGATATATCTTATTTAAGAACGATTCCTAATATTATTATTTGTGCACCAAAGGATGGAAATGAACTTAAAAATTTAATGTTTACAGGTATTAATCATTTAGATGGTCCATTTGCAATTAGATATCCAAAAACCTCCAGCATAAACTATAATGAATTATTATCCCCTCAAAAAATAAAAATTGGAACTTGGGAAACAATAAAAAAAGGTAAAAAAATTGCAATTTTAGCTGTAGGAAGTATGGTTGGAGAGACTGAAAAAGCATTGTTTAAAAATACAGATAAAACATTAAATCCAGAATTAATAAATGCAAGATTTGTCAAACCAATTGATAAAATCAAATTAAATGAAATTTCTAAAAAATTTTCTTCAATTTTAACTATTGAAGAAGGAAGTTTAGAAGGTGGTTTTGGCTCAGCAGTATTATCATATTTAACAGAAATAAATTATAAAGGGAATTTTTACAAATTGGGAATTCCTGATAATTTCATTGAACATGGGGATAGGAATGAATTATTGAATAAATTAGGTTTATCTTCTTCTAAAATTATTTCAAAAATTCAACAAATTTCAAAAAAAACTTAATTTGAATTCTTCACTATTATTAATAACAGGAATATTTGCTTATATAATTGCATATTTTTTTTATTCGAAGTGGCTTTCAAAAAATTTATTTCATTTCAAAGAAAACTTTAAAACTCCTTCTCAAGAATTCAATGATGGAATAGATTATTTTCCAACACCCAAAAGAATTTTAATTGGTCATCATTTTACATCAATTGCTGGTGCCGCTCCCATCATTGGACCTTGTATAGCAGCATATTGGGGTTGGTTACCTGCTTTTCTTTGGATTGTGTTAGGTACAATTTTTATTGGTGCAGTTCATGATTTTGGTGCATTAGTAATTAGTCTAAGGGAAAAGGGAAAAACAATTGCTGATATTAGTAGTTTTGTTATAAGTAAAAATGCACGAATTATTTTTTTAATTTTCATCATGATGTTAGGATGGTTGGTATTATCTGTTTTCGCGATGGCTATTTCTGATTTATTTGTGTCTGTTCCTACAACTGTAGTACCAATTAATATTCAAATTATTTTAGCTTTTATTGTAGGTTTTTTAATTTATAAAAAAAATGTAAATACTCTCTTAATTTCAATTATTTCATTAATAATTGTTTATTTTTTTGTTTGGGTTGGTACTTTCATTCCAATAAGTTTTGAATCTATTGGATTTACAAAATCTGAATCAATTAGCATATGGATATTAATTCTTTTTTTGTATTCAGCTATTGCTAGCTTATTACCAGTATGGGTTTTGCTACAACCAAGAGATTATATCAATAGTAATCAACTTATTCTAGGTATAATTTTTATTTTTATAGGCGTTTTTTTGTCTCAACCATCAATAGAAGCTCCAGTTTTAAGAATTGAGTCTGATAAAGGAGCTCCATCATTATTTCCATTTTTTTTTATAACTGTTGCATGTGGTGCAATAAGTGGTTTTCATGGTTTGATTGCCTCAGGAACTACATCGAAACAAGTAAAATACTTTAAAGATGCAAGAGATATTGGTTTTGGTTCAATGTTGGGTGAAGGTTCTTTAGCCTTAGCATCCTTAATTGCTGCAGTTGCTGGAATAACACTTGTGTCTGAAGCAAACTTACCATCACATGGATTAGTTGAAAACTTATCCTGGCATATTTACTATGATTCATGGGCACATGCTTCAATGAATAAAGCAACTGCTTTTGTCTTGGGTGGAGGTGCTTTGATTCAACAGCTTGGATTCTCAGTTAAAGTTTCTAATACAATTATTGCAGTTTTAGTTATTGCATTTGCTGCTACTACTCTTGACACAGTTACAAGAATTCAAAGATTTGTTCTATCTGAAATTGGTTTTGCTACTAATTTAAATTTATTAAAAAATCGTTTTTTTGCAACTCTTTTAGCTATAATTCCTGCTTTAATTTTATCATTACTTAATTTTTATAATCCAGAAACAGGTTCTTCGATGAAAATTGGATGGATATTATGGCCGATATTTGGAATGAGCAATCAAATGTTAGCTGGTTTAACATTAATGGTTTTAAGTATCTACTTTCACAAAAAAAATAAATCAATTTTACCAGTTTTTATTCCAATGATTTTTATTTTTTTTATAACATTTATGTCATTAGTTCTTAAATCAATTGATTTCTATTCAAGTAATATTATTTTGTTCTTTATTAATGTTATTTTGATTTGTTTAGTTTTATGGATGATTTACGAAGGGTTTAAATCTCTTAAAAAAAATCTTAATTAATTTATTTTTGGGAACATTCTTTAAATATTTTTGTTGATGTAAATATAGACATAAATTGTAAATTTGCTTTTAGTATATAGGATTAAAAAATGAATAGAAAATTTTCAATAGTTATTATAGTTTTTTCCCTATTACTCATTATTTGGTTAGGAATGGGAATTGGTAGTAATGAATTGCCTTATGTCACTATCGATGAATTATCCGAAAATTACTCAGATAAGCCAGGAAAAAGATTTAGAATTGGTGGAATTGTTCATGATGGCTCTGTTATCGTAGATGAAAGAGATCCATTATTAATAAATTTTATACTTGAGCAGGAAAAAAAATTTATGAAAGTTTCTTATCATCAAATTACACCTGATATGTTTAAAGATGGGTCTGAAGTTATAGTTGAGGGTATTTATGATGGGGAAGTTTTTTTTGCAGATAATTTAATGACAAAATGCGCTTCTAAATATGAGGGTGATTTAAGAGATGCTGCGCAAAGTTCGGAAAAAATTTAGTTTAAAATGCCTATATTTGGTGATTTAACATTAAGTATTAGTTTAGGGCTGTCTTTTATAACCATATTTTTGTCAGCAATATATGTTTATACTAATGATAAGCGATTTTTTTTCACATCAGAAAGAGCTATCCTTTCCGTTTGTTTTTTAGTTTTTTTATCTACTTTTAGTTTATTTTCAAGTTTAATAAATAGTGATTTTAATGTTGATTACGTTGCAAGATATTCAAGTATTGAGACACCAATTATATATAAATTTACAGCAATATGGGCTGGTCAATCTGGATCACTATTGTTTTGGTTATTTATTTTGTCTGTTTATGTTGCTATAGTGGTCATTCAAAATAAAAATAAACATCAGAAACTTATGCCTTTTGTAATTATTACATTATCATCGATTCAATTATTTTTTCTCATTTTAGTTAATTTTGTTGCCAATCCATTTATGCCAGCTGAAGCAAATTTTGTTATAGAAAATGGTCTTGGTTTAAACCCATTACTTCAAAATCCTACGATGGCTATTCATCCTCCAATATTATATCTTGGCTACGTAGGCTTTTCAGTTCCTTTTGCTTTCGCAATTGCAGCATTATGTTCAAAAGAATTGGATACTTCTTGGTTGCAGACGATAAGAAGATGGACTTTATTTACCTGGCTTGCGCTTGGAATTGGAATATTATTAGGTGGATGGTGGGCTTATAATGAACTAGGTTGGGGAGGATATTGGGCATGGGATCCTGTGGAAAATGCATCTTTAATGCCTTGGTTAACAGCTACAGCTTTTATTCATAGTATTATCATTCAAGAAAAGAAAAATATGTTAAAAATGTGGAATATGATATTGATATTAATAACATTTACATTATGCATTTTCGGTACATTTTTAACTAGAAGTGGAATTGTTTCATCGGTCCATTCATTTACTGCATCTTCATTAGGTCCAATTTTTCTAACTTATGTATTTTTAATATTATTTGTTTGCATTTATCTTTTAATCACTCGTTCAAAGTATTTAAAAAGCGAAAAAAAACTTGAATCTTTTGTTTCGAGAGAAAGTGGTTTTTTATTTAATAATGTTATTTTTGTAAGTATTTGTTTTGCTGTTTTTTGGGGTACGATGTTCCCAGTTTTTTCTGAAGCATTTACTGGTTCACAAATAACAGTAGGACCTCCTTTTTTCAATCAAATAATTATTCCAATAAGCTTAATTTTGCTCTTTTTATCAGGAGTAGGTCCATTATTAGCTTGGAGAAAAACTTCTAAAGAAAGTTTAGTTAGAAACTTTTCTATTCCTACAATATTGGCATTAAGTATTGTTTTAATATCAATTTTAGTAGGTTTAGTTGGTTTATATCCAATTATAACTACCTTTTTATGTTCTTTTGTTTTTTTTACAATTGCTATAGAATTTTGGAGAGGTATTAAAGTTAGAAGAAATAAATATAAAGAAAATATTTTAATTGCTTTATTAACTATGATTAATAAAAACCGCTCAAGATATGGTGGTTATATTGTACATTTAGGTATTGTGGTCATGTTCATTGGCTTTATAGGTAAAGCATTTGATATCGAAAAAGAATCTTCTATACGAATTGGTGAATCAATTTTACTCTCAAATTATAAAATAACACTTTTAAATCTTAGAGAAAACGAAAGACCTAATCATTACGCTTGGATAGCAGATCTTGAGGTACAAAAAGATGGAAAAATAATTTCTACTTTAGCACCTGAAAAAAGAGTGTATTTTCATAAAAATGAAAATCCTGATAGAAGACAGCCTCATAGTGAATTATCAATTTTTTCAACTTGGAGAGAAGATGTTTATTCAATTTTTGGTGGTATTGATACTGAGCAAGGTTTATTATCAATTAAAATAATGATTAATAGATTAGTAAAATTAGTTTGGTTGGGAGGATATTTTGTTCTTTTTGGAACTGTCATAGCTTTATGGCCAAAAAAATCTTTAAAGAAAATATAAAATTATGTATGAATTAATTCAAATTATTCAAAAATTTTTACCTCACATGATGATTATTTTCACATTTAGTCTTGTTTTAATTTTTTCAATTCAGCCTCTTTTTTGGAATATTAACAAAGTAAACTTTAATGATTCTAATAAAATTGATTCTCTTGAATTGAGAAAGTTATCTATTTATGAACAAATAAAAGAACTTGAACTTGAATTTGATATGGGAAATATTTCCAATGATGATTTTAAAAGCAATAGATTAGAATTAATCAATGAAGTTTCAGAAATAATAGAAAAAATAAAATAATTTGTTAAGAATTGAAAACCTAAGTAAGTCCTTTGGTTTAAAAAATATTTTAAACAAAGTTAACTTTCAAATAAATCGAAATGAATCTATTGGTTTGTCAGGTAATAATGGTATTGGAAAATCAACATTTTTAAAAATATTAGTAGATTTAATTAATTATGAAAATGGGACAATTTTTTTTAATGAAAAACAAATCAAAAATCAAATTAATTTTAAATCAAAAATATTATATCTAGGTCACCAACCAACTTTTTATCCTTCATTAACTGCAAAAGAAAATTTATTATTTATTTCTAGAATGTATAAAATAGATAAAAAAAATATATTTGATAATATAAAAAACTCATTAAAAATTGTAGGATTATCAAAATCAATAAATTTACCTGTTTTTCATTTTTCAAGTGGAATGCTAAAAAGATTGTCTGTCTCTAAAGCAGTTTTACTTGAAAATATTTGGAAAATATTACTCTTAGATGAACCAAATGATGGTTTGGATTTTGAAGGACAAGAAATGTTGTCTAATTTGATTTCATCTTGGAGAAAAAATAAATTAAATGATTTTAAAAGTTTATTAATTGTTTCTCATGATGAACAGTGGTTAAAAAATCATACTGATAGAGTCGTGAATTTAATTGATGGTAAAATTAATTAATTAGAATATGGTCAAGTCACTAGTTTTAAAGGATTTGTTAATCGAATTTAAATCCAAGGAAATTATTACCTCTATGGTTTCTTTTGGAGTTAGCGTTATATTATTGTTTTCTTTTTCATTTAGAGCTTCTCCAGCTCAAATTAATTTTTTTGCACCTGGTTTATTATGGATGATTTTTATTTTCATTTCAATTATTTTATTGAATAGAATTTATAATTTAGAAATGGAAAATAAATCTTATGAAATTCTTTTTTCTTCACCAATTGATAAAAGCAATATATATTTAAGTAAATGTATTTCAAGTTTAATTTTTTTGATCTTTTCTCAAATAATTGTAACACCAATTTTTTTTCTTTTTTTACAAATTAATTACCCAGAAAATTTATTTTATTTTTTAATGATTATATTTTTTGTTGATTTAGGAATTTGTAGTTTAGGTTCTATTATTTCTGGTTCAATTATGAAAATAAGGGCAAATGAAATTTTATTACCAATATTATTCTTTCCTATGATAACTCCGCTAATAATATCTGCGGTAAAGTCAACTGATTTGATTTTTAATAATCATCCATTTATTGATTGGAAGATTTGGTTTCAATTAATTTTAAGCTTTAGTATAGTTTTTTTTTCTTCAGGTTTTTTATTATATCCCTATGTTACAAATGAATAGTAAAAATAAATTTTTTCATCAAAATAATTATAATAAACTTTATGGTTTATTGATAATTTTTTTATGGTTATTACTTAGTTATTTAGTTTTATTTGTTACTAGAATTGATCCTAGTCAGGAAATGGCTCAAAAAATTTTCTATTTTCACGTACCATCTGCTTGGATTGCAGGTGTTTCATATTTGGTGGTTATGATTTCAGGTGTTAATTATTTAAGAACAAAAAATAATTATTGGGATTATGTAAGTTATTCTTCTGCAGAAATTGGAACAATATTTTGTGCATTAGTTTTAATAACAGGACCAATTTGGGCTACTCCAATTTGGGGCACTTCTTGGTCATGGGAACCAAGATTAACAACAGTTCTTATTATGTTTTTGATTTATTTGGGTTATTTTTCTGTTAGAAATTTTGGTAAATCTTTAACAATGATTAAATCTATATGTGCAACTATTGGTATTTTAGCATTTTTGAATGTTCCTATTATATATTTTTCAGTAAAATTTTGGGCTGAAGAGGTTCAATTGCATCCTCAGCCTGAAATGTTAGAACAGCCAACGGATATCTATTATACTTTTATTTTTTCATTAATTGTATTTTTTATGATTTATCTGTATTTGCTAAATTATAGAATACATATTTTAAAAATAAAATCAAAATTTGAAAATGTTTTAGAAAACGATTGATGGAAATTTTATATTATAAATATTTTTCTTTTTTTTTAATGGCGTATTTAGTTGTTTTTATAACTATAATTATTTGGTTTATCTATTTAAGATTTGAAGAGAAAAAATATTTAAAAAAATATAATGAAAAATTTAACTGATATTTTTACATCATTCTTAAATGAAAATCCAATTTTTAAAAAAAAAACTAAAGGATTAGTCGCTGTCTCAGGTGGTGTTGATTCTGTTGTTTTATTACATTTATTTAATAAATTAAAAATAAAATTTGATTTTCAAATTGCGATAATCCATTTAAATCACTCTACCAGAGAAAAGCAATCAGACATTGATGAGTTATTTGTAAAAAATCTAGCAAAAATCTATAAAAATAAATTTTTTTCTAAAAAATGGGAATCTACAATAAAATCAAATTTTGAAGAACTTGCAAGAAACGCCAGATACGATTTTTTTTTTGAAATTCAAAAAAAGGAATCTTATGATTGGGTTGCAACTGGGCATCATTTAAATGACCAAGCAGAAACAATTTTAATGAGATTTATACAGGGAAACTCATACCGTGGTTTAAATGGTATTCCTAAATCGCATAATTTTTTGGTTAGACCTTTGTTAGAAGTTTCAAAAGATATGATTATTAAATATGCAAAAAAAAATAGTTTAAATTTTATGGAGGATGAAACTAATAAGGATTTAAAATTTTTGAGAAATAAACTTAGAAATAGAATAATTCCTAAAATAAATGAAATTAATCCTAATTTTATACAATCTATTCAAAATTTAAAAAATAATTTTAATGAAATATCGAATTGGGTTGATTATAATATTGATACTTTTAAAAAAAACTTTTCTTTTATCGATGAAAATAATAATATTATTATCAACCAAAAAGAATTATCAAATTATCCAATTTTCATTCAGCAAGAAATAATTAAGTCCTTTGTTTCATTTAATAATAAATGGAGAAAACATATTTGGGAAAAATTGAAAAATTTTTTGCTGTTTTCAAAAACTGGAGAATATTTAATTTTAGATAAATCATTTCAAATTTTAAAAGACAGAAAAAAAATAATCATTATTTCGACTAATAATAAATCTTTTGATTTATCTTTAAAATTTAATCTAGAGAATTCAATTTCCAAAAAAATCGGAAATTATAATTTTAATCTTAATAAATTAAATAATTTTAAAACTTTTACTAGTAATAGTTCAAAAGAATTAATTGACTTTGATTTAATTGAAAAAACCTCATTAATCCTTAGACCTTGGAAAAACGGAGATAAAATGATACCACTTGGTATGAATAATTTTAAGAAAATAAGTGATATCTTAATTGATAGTAAAATTAATAGATTTGAAAAAAGAAACAAATATCTACTTTGCTCTAATGATAAAATTATTTGGTTATGTGGTTTAAAACTTGATGAAAGATTTAAAGTTACTTCTAAAACAAAATCATTTGCTGAAGTTAAGTGGAAGAATGATTTTTATGATTGAATTAATTTCCAAAAAAAAAATTCAAAATTCTGTTAATAAGATGGCAATAAAGATTAGTTCTGACTTTAAAAATAAAAAACCATTATTCATATCAGTGTTAAGTGGTAGCTTTATTTTTTTATCTGACTTAATTAGAAAAATTAATATTGATTTAGAAGTTGACTTTATTAAAGTTAATAGTTACGAAAATTTGGAATCAAGAGGAAAAATAAATTTTAAATTTGATATTTCATCAAGAATAAAAAATAGAAATATTATATTAATTGAAGATATAATTGATACAGGTTTAACAATAAATTCACTTTATGATTACTTTAATAAATTAACACCAAAGTCAATTTCAGTAGCAACTTTACTTTTTAAAAAAGGTAAATCTCAATTAAATTTTAATGTTGATTATATTGGTTTTAATATTCCATCAGAATTTGTTGTTGGATATGGATTGGATTATAACCAGAAGCTAAGAAATTTGGATAGCATTTTTCTTTTAGAAAAAAAGGACTTAACAACTTGACAAATAATAAACCTAAAAAAGAAACTCCCTCAAAAAATAAAAATGATAATAGCAATTTTCAATGGAAACAAGCTGGAAGAACATCATTTATATGGATATTAATTTTTATTTCAGCAATTTTACTATCTAATCTTTTCAGTTCACGAACCAGAGGAGAACAAAAAATACAATTTTTTGAATATAAAGAGTTCTTGTATAATGGTATAATTTCTGAAGCTGAAATTATTGGAAATGAATTTCACGGAAAATTAACGGAGCCTCAAGAACTATTTAATAATAATCAAAAAGTATCTGAATATTCAAAATTTGTTGTAACCCTACCTTTTATAGATGATTCAGTTTTATCGGAGTGGGATCAATACAATCTTAAATATAGTTTTCAAGAAAGAAAAGTAGATTGGACTAGTTATTTATTAAGTATGGCACCTTGGTTGCTTTTGATTGTTTTTTGGTTGTTTATAATGAGAAGAATGCAGGGCGGAATGGGTGGTGGAATTTTTAATTTTGGAAAAAGTAAAGCTAGATTATGGGTTGAAGATAAACCTAAGATAACTTTCAAAAAAGTTGCTGGATGTGAAGAAGCGAAATTTGAATTAAGTGAAATAATAACTTTCTTGAAAAATCCAAAAAAATTTCAAAAATTGGGTGGTAGAATTCCAAAAGGAGTTTTATTGCTTGGTCCTCCAGGAACAGGAAAAACCTTGCTTGCTAAAGCTGTAGCTGGTGAAGCAAAAGTACCATTTTTTAGCTTGAGTGGTGCAGACTTTGTTGAAATGTTTGTTGGAGTTGGAGCTTCTAGGGTTCGAGATTTGTTTGAACAGGGAAAGAAAAATGCACCTTCAATTATATTTATTGATGAGATAGATGCCGTTGGAAGGCATAGAGGAGCAGGATTAGGCGGTGGCCATGATGAAAGAGAACAAACTTTAAATGCATTACTTGTTGAAATGGATGGTTTTGAATCAACAACAAATATTATTTTAATTGCTGCAACAAATAGAGCTGATGTTCTGGATTCTGCATTGTTAAGGCCTGGTAGGTTTGATAGACAAGTTGTTGTTGATATACCTGATATCAAAGGAAGAAAAGGAATATTAGAGGTTCATACTGCAGATATTCCATTATCTAAAGATGTGGATTTAGAGATAGTAGCTAAAGGAACACCAGGTTTAGTTGGTGCAGATTTAGAAAATTTAGTAAATGAAGCGTCTCTTTTAGCTGCAAGAGATGGAAAATCTAAAGTTTTTATGGAAGATCTTGAATCTGCTAAAGATAAAGTTATGATGGGTGTTGAGAGAAAAAGTATGATTCTTAGTGATGAAGAAAAAGAATTAACTGCATATCATGAAGCTGGACATGCTTTAATTGCGAAAATATTGCCTAAAGCTGATCCAGTTCATAAAGTTTCAATTATTCCAAGGGGTCGTGCTCTTGGAGTTACAGCTCAATTGCCTATGGATGAGAAACATAATTATTCCGAATCTTATATCAATGCAAGATTAAGAGTTTTATTAGCTGGAAGATCGGCAGAGCAGTTAGTTTTTAATGAAGTAACAACTGGTGCTGGAAATGACATAGAAGTTGGAACTGATATGGTAAGAAAAATGGTTTGTGAATGGGGCATGAGTAGATTAATGGGACCATTAAAATATGGTCAAAAAGATCAAGAAGTTTTTCTTGGTAGAGATATAGCCAAAAATAGAGATTATAGTGATGAAACTGCTAAAAGAATTGATGAAGAAATTCATAGAATAATTAATGAAGCAGAAAAAGATACAGACAAAATTTTAAAAGAAAATCAAAAAATCCTTCATGAAATTGCAAAAGCTCTTCTAAAATTTGAAACAATAGACGGAAAAGATTTAGATAAAATTTTTCTTGGTAAACAAATTAGAAGAAAAACAAATAAAATAAAACAGGTATCAAAAAATAGTAAAGTCAAAAATTTGAAATCAAATTCTAAAGATAAAGTATTGAGCTGATTTTGATAAATTAAATTTAAGTTTTTGAAAACAAGTAAAATATCATTTAGAAATTCTTCAATAATCATGGGGATATTAAATGTTACCCCCGACTCTTTCTTCGATGGTGGAAAATATTTTCAGTTGGATAGTGCAATTGCTCAATCTAAAAAAATGATAGATCAAGGTGCTACAATTATTGACGTTGGAGGAGAGTCTTCAAGACCTTTTTCAAAATCAATTTCCGTTCAAGAGGAAATTAAAAGAGTTGTCCCTGTAATAGAAGCATTAAAATCTGAAACAAAAATTACTCTATCTGTTGATACATCTAAATATGAAGTAGCAAAAGAGTGTTTGAAAGCTGGTGCAACAATTATTAATGATATATCAGCTTTAAGAAGTGATGATAGGATGTCATCTCTAGTTGCTGAAAATAATGTTCATGTAGTTTTAATGCATATGAAAGGTAGTCCTCAAAATATGCAAATAAATCCAATCTATAAAAATTTGATTAAAGAAATTAAAAGTTTTTTAAAAGATAGAATTTTATTTGCTAAAGAAAAAGGTATATCAAGTGAAAAATTGATTATAGATCCTGGCCTTGGTTTTGGTAAATCAGTTAAACATAATTACGTTATTTTAAATAAATTATCTGAATTTTTAGATTTAAATTGTCCAATCCTTATTGGTTCATCAAGAAAATCATTTATAGGTAAAACATTGGGGTCAAATAGTAATCGTCTGTTTGGGACTGCAGCTACAATTGCAATAAGTATTTTAAAAGGTGCGAAAATTTTTAGAGTTCATGATGTAAAACAAATTCAAGAAGTTATTGCAATATCAGAAGCAATTACTTCAGCAAAGGAATAAAATTTGATTTTATTTAAAATTGGTTTTTTATCAATAACAATCATTGATTTAATTGACATTTTATTGGTTACATGGCTTTTTGTGAAGTTATATAACTATTTTAAAGGAACTAGAGCTGGTCAAATGTTGCTTGGATTAATAATTATATTAATTTCTTCTTTTGTCTTTAGAGCAATTGGAATGAGTGGAATGTCATGGATAATTAATCAAATTCAAACTGTATGGGTTGTTGCATTTGTTATTTTATTTCAACCAGAATTAAGAAGATTATTAATTTATGTTGGTACTTCCTGGTTTTTTCAAAGGTTATTTAGGGTAGGCAATTCAAATACTATTGATTCAATTGTTGATGCTGCAATCAAATTAAAACAAAAAGGTTGGGGAGGTATAATTGTTTTGCAAAGAGATACAGGTTTAAAAAATATAAAAGAGAAAGGTACTCCTGTTAAAGCGGAGGTTAGTTCACCATTACTAATTTCAATTTTTAACCCTGGTTCACCTCTTCATGATGGTGCAGTCATTATCCAGAATAATATTATTGAATCTGCTCAATGTATTTTACCATTAACAGAAAGTGATATGATTGATCCTGATATGGGTACGAGACACAGAGCAGCTTTGGGTATTAGTGAAGAAACAGATGTTATAGCAATTCTTATTTCAGAAGAAAAAAAACAAGTATCTGTTGCTATTAATGGTACTTTTAAGCTTAATTTTGACAAACTTTCATTACAAAGATTTTTAAATGAAAATTTGTTTTTAAGTTCTGGTGAGTAAAAATGCAAATTTCTGAATTAAATGATTTTTATTACGAATTAGAAAAAAGGCTAGATTTTCTAAGGGGGTATCTTTGACTTTGATGTATTAAAAAAAGAATTGAAAAATTTAAAATTAGAAACAACAAATACTAATTTTTGGGAAAATAATACTACTGCTCAAATTATTTTAAAAAAAATTTCAAAGATTGAAAAAGAAATTGAAAATTGGAATTTAATTGATAAAAACAAAGAAGAATGTGAAATTTTATTTTCTTTTTATAAAGAAGAATCAACCGAATCAATTCTAAATGAATTAGAAGCTGAGTTAAATAAATTATCATCTCAAATAGATGAAATTGAAATAAAAATAATTTTAGGCAATGATGATGATATGAATGATGCTATACTAACTATTCATCCAGGAGCAGGTGGCACAGAATCGCAAGATTGGGCTGAAATGCTTTATAGGATGTATATTAGATGGGTTGAAAGAAAAAATTTTAAATTTTCAATTATTGATTTTCAACCTGGTGATGAAGCTGGAATTAAAGATGTAACAATTGAAATTAATGGAGATTATGCTTACGGATTGCTTAAGGCTGAGGTTGGCGTTCATAGATTAGTTAGAATTTCTCCTTATGATTCTTCAAGTAGACGACATACATCATTTGCTTCAGTTTTTGTTTATCCATCTACAAATGATGATGAAATTGATATAAATATCAAACCAGATGAGATAAGAATAGACACTTACAGAGCAAGTGGTGCTGGTGGTCAACATGTTAATAAAACGGATTCTGCAGTAAGAATTACTCATATTGAAACCAAAATAGTAGTTCAATGTCAAAATGAAAGATCTCAACATAAAAATAAAGCTACAGCTTTAAAGATATTAAAAGCAAAATTAAAACAAATCAAAATTGAGGAGCAGTCAGAATCTATTAAGGAACTGGAAAATCAAAAAACAGATATTGGTTGGGGAAGTCAAATAAGGTCTTATGTTTTTCATCCATATACATTAGTAAAAGACCATAGAACAAAATTTGAAGTAGGAGATGGAAAAAAAATCTTAGATGGTGATTTAGATCAATTTATTAAATCTTATTTATTAGCTAAGTCATCATTTGAATATAAAAATTGAGGGAAAAAAAATGATTGAAGATAAAGAACAAAGTTTAAAGCAAATAATAAATTTTAGATTAGAGAAATTAAATAAAATAAAAAAAATGGGAATTAATCCATTTCCGTATGAATTTAAAATATCTCATTTTTCTGATGAGATTAAAAACGGTTTTGAAAAATTAGAAAATAAAAATGTAAATATATCAGGAAGAATTATTTCAATGAGAAAAATGGGTAAAGCTTCATTCTTCAATGTTCAAGACAAAAATGAAAAAATTCAAGTATATATTAAAAAAGATTTAATTGGTGAAAAAAATTACGAATTGTTTGAACTATTAGATATTGGTGATATTGTCGGAATAAAAGGAAAAGTATTTAAAACTAAAACTAAAGAAATAAGTATTAATTGTTCTGAACTTTCATTGTTATCAAAAAGTATAAGACCTTTACCTGGAAATAAAGAAAAAAATGGTGAGGTTTTTCATGGATTTAGCGATAAAGAGCAAAGATATAGACATAGATATTTAGATTTGATAGTAAATCCTGATGTTAAAGATGATTTCAAAAAAAGGTCTAAAATAATTTCTTCAATAAGAAATTATTTAGATAATAATAATTTTTTAGAAGTTGAGACTCCTGTATTGCAGCCACTATATGGAGGTGCCTCAGCTAAACCATTTAAAACTAAACACAATGCTTTGAATCAAAACTTATTTTTAAGAATTTCAGATGAATTATATCTAAAAAGATTAATTTCTGGTGGATTTGATTCAGTTTATGAAATGTCTAAAGTTTTTAGAAATGAAGGTATGGATAAAAATCATAATCCAGAGTTTACAATGTTGGAATTTTATAAAGCAAATGTTGATTATTTTTTTTTAATGGATTTTGTAGAGAATTTGATAAGGAGTGTTGCAGAAAGAATTAATGTTAAAGAATTAGAGCTTTCTAATAAAAAAATTGATTTAAATAAACCTTTTTTAAGACATAATTATATGGATCTATTAAATGATGCCGTAAATGAAGACTTAACAAATTTTCAATTAGAAGATTTAATTGTTTTATGTGAAAAACTTAAAATAAAATTAGAATCCAAACCTACTTTAGGTAGAATTTATGATGTTCTTATGAGAGAGTTAGTTGAACCTAATTTAATAGAACCAACTTTTGTTTTGAACTACCCAAAAATAATTTCTCCTCTAGCAAAAATATCTAGAGAAGGTAATAAGAATATCGTTGAGAGATTTGAATTGTTTGTTGGTGGCGATGAAATTGCAAATGCATTTTCTGAATTAAATGATCCAATAGATCAAAGAAATAGATTTGAGGAACAAGTTAAATTTCAAAAGTTAGGTGATGATGAAGCACATAATCTTGATGAGGATTATTTGAATTCAATGGAAATTGGTATGCCACCAACTGGAGGTGTTGGAATTGGTATTGATAGATTAGTGATGTTGCTCTTAAATAAAAAAAATATTAAAGATGTGATTTTATTCCCAGCAATGCGTTTTGAAGATTAATATTTGAAAATGAATCGTTTATCATTTATTGCTTCTCGTTATTTAACATCACAAAACAATCTTAAGTTCATTTCAAATATAAATTATCTAAGTATTTTGGGATTATCTATTGGGATAGCAGTCTTAATTATCACCATGGGAGTTTTAAATGGATTTGAAAACGAGGTAAAAAAAAAAATTGTAAGCTTTGATGGTCACATTAGAGTTAATGGATATTTTAATAATCCAATATTTCAAAACTCATCTCAGCTAGATTCAATAATTGATAATAATAGTGAAATTGTAAATAAAATTGAATTTATTAATCATGCTGCTACCATAAGATTTAAGAACCAAACTGAGCCTGTATTTATTGAAGCATTTGGTCAAATTAAAAATAATAATTTTTTTGAATTAAATAAAAATATTGTTTTTGGTAATTTTAATCTTAATTCCACAAATCCTTCTAAAGGAATTGTAATTGGTAAAGTTTTATATGATAGATTAAATATTAATTTAGGTCAAAAAATTACTTTGATGGATTTAAAATCGCTTGGGAATCCAGGTGTTGCTCCTAGAATATTACAATTTGAATTAAGAGGGGTTTATGAGACAGGTTTAACAGAATATGATGAATCTATTGTATATATTAATCTCAATGATGCTCAAACTTTATTAAAATACAATAATTTAATTTCTGGTTATATTTTATCTTTAGACCAAATAGATAATACTAGTAAAATTGGTAATCTATTAAATGATAAGCTTAACTATCCATTAACATCGTCTACTTGGATTGAGAGACATAGTAATTTATTTGAATGGTTATCACTTCAAAAGTATCCAATCACAATAGTTTTTGCAATGATTGCTTTAGTTGGAATATTAAATATTAGTTCATCATTGACAATGATTGTTATGGAAAAAACAAAATCAATAGGAGTTATGAGAGCAATTGGATTTTCAGAAAATGATTTATTAAAATTATTTTTTTTAAAGGGAGCTATTATTGGATTTTCTGGAGTGTTTTTTGGTTTAACTATCTCTTTATTTTTTGCATTTTTTCAGACCAAGTTTAATATTTTATCTATACCTCAAGAAGTATATTTTATGGGATCACTTCCTATTAAAATTATTCCAATAAATGTTTTAATTGTTGGGAGCATGGGAATAATTCTTGCAATAATAGCAAGTATTTATCCTGCTAGAATAGCTTCAAAAATTGAACCTTCAAATGCAATAAGATACGAATGAGAAGTTTATATTTTTGGTTAGCAATAAAAATGCTATTATCTAAAAAAGAAATTGTTCTCATATCATGGGGAGGATTTATATCAATAATTGGTGTTTCAGTTGGATTTCTTGCTATAGTAATTTCATTATCTGTATTAAATGGTTTTGAAAAAAAAATAAGAAATAAAATAATTAATTTTGAAACTGATATCAGATTAATTAATAATAAAAATTTACAAAAAGATAAAACTTTAGAAGAGAAATTAAATAAATTTAATGAAATTGAATCTTTTTCATTTTTTATAAATAAAAAAGCAATTGCAATAAGCAATGAAAAAAGATCTTTATATAAAATTAAAGCAATTGAGATAAAAAAATTAGAATCAGTATATAATTTTTTAGATTTATCGGTTTCTGAAGAAAAATTAAATAATGGATTTATTTTAGGAAGTGGTGTAGCTAAAAGATTAGGTGTAAATAAAGGTGATAAAATAAAATTAATGAATCCATTTGATAATCAAATTTATTTTAACTTACCTAAAATGATTTCAGGTGAAGTAATAGAGATTTTTGAAACTAGAATTTTGGATTTTGATCAAACTTATATTTTTATTTCATTTCTAAATGGCCAAAAACTATTTAATAAAAATAATTATTTTAATGGTATTGATATTAGATTGAAAAATAATGAAAATAAATTTTTTTTTAAATCTAGAATCAATAATGTATTAAATGAAAATTTCGAAATAAATTTTTGGGAGGATATTCATAAAACTCTTTTTCAAGCAATGAAAATGGAAAAGTTGGTTAGTATATTAGTTTTAAGTCTTGTAGTAATTGTTGCTTGTTTTAATATTAGTTCTACTCTTACAATGCAAACAATTGAAAAAATTCGTGAAATTGGAATTTTAAAAACAATTGGTTTTTCTAATTATTCAATTAGGAATATTTTCTTTTTTCAAGGAATTTTCATTGGAGGAATTGGAATTTTATTTGGAAGTGTCTTAGCCTGCTTAATAATTTTTTTTCAAAATAAATACGGAATTATAAAATTACCTGAATCAGTATATTTTATAGATTCATTACCTATGTATATCTCAAATTTTGATTATTTTCTAATATCATTAATTGGTATATTAATTGTAATAGTTTCAATTTATTTTCCAATAAAAAATTTAAGAAAAATAACACCTAATGATGCTATTCAATACGAAAAATGATTTTATCTGCAAAAAATATTTTTAAAAGTTATAAAAATGGAAATAAAGTTTTATCAATTTTAAAGAATGTAAATTTTCATGTAAAATCAGGTGATTTAATTTCAATTATGGGACCTTCTGGATGTGGTAAATCAACTTTGTTAAATTTATTAGGAACTTTAGATAGGCCAGATTCAGGTGAATTAATAGTGGGCGATAAAAATATTTTAAATTTAAACGATAATAAATTATCACTCTTAAGGGCTAAATATATAGGTTTTGTATTTCAATTTCATCATCTTCTTCCTGAATTTACTATTTTAGAAAATTTGATTATTCCTCAAAGATTGATTGGTGTTTCCGAAAATGATTCAAGAATTCATGCAAGTAAGTTATTAAAAAAAGTAAATCTATTTGAAAGAAAAAATCATAAGCCAAGCTCAATTTCAGGTGGAGAACGTCAGAGGGTTGCGGTTTTAAGATCTTTAGTAAATAAACCTAAAATTGTTTTAGCAGATGAACCTACTGGGAATTTAGATCAAAAAAATACCGATATTTTAATTACAATGATTAAATCTCTGGCATCTGAATTTAATCAAGCTTTTATTATTGCAACTCATAATGAAAAAGTTTCTAAAATTTGCAAAAAACATTATACTATTGAAGGTGGAAAAATTATTAAATTAACTGATAAATTTTAGAATCATATGAAAGAAAACTTTTCACAAACTGTTCAAAAAATTATGAAAAATGCTAAGGAAGAAGCAATTCAACTTGGTCATAGTTATGTTGGATCTGAACATCTTCTGTTAGGTATTCTAAGAGAAGTAAACTGTAAAGCCAAAGAAATTTTAGAACAAGTAATTTCTGATGTTGAAGAAATTCGTATTATGATTCAAGAAATGTTGAAAAATTCAACTTCAGGAACTCTTACTTTAGGACATTTACCTTTAACAAGAAGAGCAGAGAGAATATTAAGAAATACATTTGCAGAAGCTTTAGTTTTAGAAGAAAAAACTGCAGATGATGAACATTTGCTTTTAGCAATTCTAAAAGAAAAAGAAGGTATTGCCATTGAAGTTTTGAATGCTTTTGAAATTAATTATTCAACAGTTTTTGAATTGATTAAGGAAAGTAAAAACTTATCATCATCAAATATTAAATCAAAAAAAATACCAAACACTCAAAAATCTAAAACTCCTGCTTTAGATCATTTTAGCAGAGATATAACACAACTTGCTAGAATGAATAAGCTTGATCCTGTCATTGGTAGAAAAAATGAAATTGAAAGATTAGCTCAAATACTTTGTAGGAGAAAAAAAAATAATCCTGTTTTAATTGGAGAGCCAGGTGTTGGTAAAACTGCTATTGCTGAAGGTCTTGCACAAAAAATCACTACTTTTGATGTTCCAAGATTTTTGTATGGAAAGAGAATTCTTGATTTAGATTTAGCAGGTGTTGTATCTGGTACAAAATATAGAGGTCAATTTGAAGAAAGAGTCAAAGCTATAATGAATGAGATTGAGTCTTCGGATGATATTATACTTTTTATAGATGAATTACATACTATTATTGGTGCTGGTAGTGCTTCAGGTTCTTTAGATGCGTCTAATATGTTTAAGCCTGCATTATCAAGAGGGGAAATTCATTGTATTGGTGCAACAACTTTAGATGAATATAGAAAACATATTGAAAAGGATGGTGCTTTAGATAGAAGGTTTCAAAAAGTAAATATTTTACCTCCTTCAATAAAGGAATCCATAGAAATATTAAATGGATTAAAAATAAATTATGAGAAACATCACAATGTAAAATTTAATTCAAATGCAATTAAAGCTTGTGTTGAATTAAGTGAAAGATATATTTCAGATAAATTTTTACCTGACAAAGCTATTGATGTGATGGATGAGGCTGGTTCAAAACTTCATATTCAGAATTTAAAGGTTCCCGATTCCATAATTGATTTAGAATTAAAAATTGAAAAAATACGTTCAGAAAAAGATAAAGTAATTTCTTCTCAGCAATTTGAGAAAGCTGCTAGTTTAAGAGACAAAGAAAAACTTTACATAATGGAATTGAATGAAGAGAAAAAAAACTGGTCTAAAAATGTAAAAAAGAATATTTCGGTTGTTTCAAAAAATGATATTACAGATATTATTTCAATGATGACTGGAATTCCACTTTCAGATATAGCTGAAAAAGAATCTCAAAAATTACTTAAAATGAATGAAACTATTAAAGAGTTTATAATTGGACAAGATTCAGCTATTGATTCTTTAACTAAAGCTATCCAATTGTCAAGAACAGGATTGAAAGACCCAAATAAACCTATAGGTATATTTCTCCTTTTAGGCCCTACAGGTGTTGGTAAAACAGAAACAGCAAAGATATTATCAAAACAATTGTTTCCTCATAACGATTCCCTGGTAAAAATAGATATGTCAGAATATATGGAAAGATTCGCAGTTTCGAGGTTAATAGGTGCCCCACCTGGGTATATAGGTTTTGATGAAGGTGGTGAACTTACTGAAGTTATAAGAAGAAAACCATATTCATTAATACTTTTTGATGAAGTTGAAAAAGCACACCCAGATGTTTTTAATATATTGCTCCAATTATTCGATGAAGGTTTTTTAACTGACAGTATGGGAAGAAAAGTTGATTTCAGGAATACAATAATTATTTTAACATCAAATATTGGCACTAGAGAATTTGGTCAATACAAAAACTATGGATTCGAAAAAACAATAGCTAAAAATAATTTTGAATTAATTAAATCTGAAATACTTAATCAGGTTCAAAAAATATTTAGCCCTGAATTTATTAATAGGTTAGATGACTCCATTGTTTATAAGCCTTTAAATAAAAAAGATATTTTAAAGATCGTTTCATTACAATTAAATGACTTATATGATAATATTAAAGCAAAAAAAATCAAACTTTTTATTTCTATTGCTGTTAAAAATTTTCTTCTTAGAGAGGGATATAGTGAAAAATATGGCGCAAGAAAAATTAGAAGAGTAATTAAATCTTTAATTGAAACACCAATATCTGAATTAATACTAAAGGGTAAACTTAGTTCAGGTGATTATTTAAAAGTTGACTTGGTAAATAATAAAATTATTTTTAACAAAAATAAAATAAAACTTACTCAAAGAAAAAAAAAATCAAAAAATAAATAAAATTTAATGACAAATTGTCAATACTTTTATTGTCGTGAATTTTTAAAAAGATGACATAATTTATATATATTTATATTGGCATGTTTTTTGCTTTATATATGAGTGAAATTAATTAGGAGTCATAAAATGTCAAAAATTATTGGAATTGATTTAGGTACAACTAATTCATGTGTTGCTGTCATGGAAAGTGGAGAACCAAAAGTTATTACTAACCCTGAAGGAGGTAGAACAACTCCATCTATTGTTGCTTTTTCCAAAGAGGGAGAGAGAATGGTTGGTCAGCCTGCTAAAAGACAAGCTGTAACAAATCCAAATAATACTATCTATTCGATAAAAAGATTTATGGGAAGAGAATTTAGTGAAGTAAGCAATGAAATTTCTGAAGTACCATATGAAGTCAAGAAAGGAAAATCTGGTGCTGTAGAAGTTAAGATTAATGATAAAAACTATCTTCCTCCTGAAATAAGTGCAATGGTTTTACAAAAATTAAGACAAACTGCAGAGGAATATCTCGGTAACAAAGTAACCGAAGCTGTAATTACGGTTCCTGCATATTTTAATGATTCCCAAAGACAAGCAACTAAAGATGCTGGTAAAATTGCCGGACTAGAAGTTAAAAGAATAATTAATGAACCTACTGCGGCAGCATTAGCTTATGGTCTTGATAAAAAAAATGATCAGAAAGTTGCGGTTTTTGATCTTGGGGGTGGAACATTTGATATTTCAATTTTAGATATTATGGATATTGATGGAGAAAAATCTATTGAAGTTAATGCTTCTAATGGAGATGGTCATTTAGGAGGAGATGATTTTGACCAAAAAATAATTGAATGGATGGCATCTGAATTTAAAAAATCTGATGGTATAGATTTGAAAGAAGACCCTATGGCATTGCAACGATTAAAAGAGGCTGGAGAATCAGCAAAAAGAGAATTGTCTTCATCAAAAAAAACTGAGATCAATTTACCTTTTATTACCGCTGATTCTAATGGTCCCAAACATTTAAATTTAACTTTAAGTAGAGCAAAATTTGAGGATTTGGTTGATGATTTGGTTGAAAGAACAAGAAAACCATGTTTAGATGCATTGAAGGACTCAGGTTTAAATCCAAGCGAAATTGATGAAGTTATTTTAGTTGGTGGATCTAGTAGAATTCCTAAAGTCCAAGAGGTAGTGAAAAATATTTTTGGAAAAGAACCTAATAAAGGAGTAAACCCAGATGAAGTCGTTGCTATGGGAGCAGGAATTCAAGGTGGAATACTTGGAGGTGATGTTGAAGATGTATTATTATTAGATGTAACCCCATTGTCATTGGGTATAGAGACCCTAGGAAATGTTTTTACTAAACTTATTGAAAGAAATACAACAATCCCAACTAAGAAAAGTCAAATCTTTTCAACTGCTGCAGATAATCAACCATCTGTTGAAATACATGTTTTGCAAGGGGAAAGAGAGTTGGCTGCATATAATAAAACAATAGGGAAATTTCATTTAGATGGTTTACCATCCTCGCCTAGAGGTGTCCCTCAGATAGAAGTTACTTTTGATATTGATGCAAATGGTATTTTAAATGTAGGAGCAAAAGACAAAGCAACAAATAAAGAGCAAAGCATTAGAATTGAGGGTTCAAGTGGATTAAGTAACGAAGAAGTAGACAAAATGGTTGATGATGCTAAAAAACATGAATCTGAAGATAAACAAAAAAGAGAAGAGGTTGATATTAAAAATCAAGCTGATCAATTAGTATATCAAACTGAAAAAAATATTAAAGAGTTTGATGATAAATTGACTGATGAAGATAAGAAAAAAATTGATTCTAGTTTATCAAAGCTTAAAGATGTTTCAAAGGGTAATAATCTTGATGAAATTAAATCATCAACTGATGAACTAAATTCTACATGGAACGAAATTTCTAGTAAAATGTATCAACAAGCAAAAACTGAAACAGAAACTAATTCGAATGATAAAAATACTTCAGAAAAATCTAGTAAATCTAATGAACAAGAAATTGAAGATGCTGATTTTGAAGTTGTAGATGAAAAATAACTGTCTAAATAATAATTAAATCTTTTTTTTTGTATTTATACATTAAAAGTTAAATTTAACTAACTGTATAAAATTATGAAAAGAAGAAACAAGGCTATATTATTACTATTAATTATACTGGCTTTATTGTTTGGAAGTGTTGCTTATATAGTAATTTCTCCAAATAAATGGACTAAAGAAATAGTAAATTATATTAATCAATCATTAATAAAGGATAATTCTTGGAATTTATCTTTGGGCGACATTAATGGTTCCCTTTTTTCTGATATTGAACTAAAAGATATTTATTTTAGAAATCAAGATGGAACAATATCTTTATTTTCTGAGTCAGTAAAATTGAATTTAGATTACAGTTCAATTTTTACTGGAAGTTGGGGTTTATCAAATTTGTTTTTTAATAATGTATTATTATCAATTGATTCAAAAAATGAACAAAAATTAGATGATATTAATTTTATAGGAAGACTTGCAAAAAAGGAACTGAAAAGTAAAAAAATAGCTATAAGTAATTCTTCTCTGATATTAAAAAATAAAAATACAGAAAACATTTATAAATTTGAGACAGATGGTAAATTGATTTCTCAGAATGATGTACTATCTTTTGAAATAAATAATTTTTTTGCAAAAGATTATTACAGTGATAATATTATAAATTTAAATCGTGGAAAAGTAAGGTTAAGCTCTGATAATATTTCATTAAGAAATATTAATGGAAAGTTTAATCAACATACAATTTCATTAAATGGAGTTAGAAATTTTAATTTAAAAAAAAATTCTAATTTTTGGGTTCAAATCAATGATTTAAAAATCAAAAAAAGTATTTCAGAAAAAATAAAATCTGACTCTTTAGCTTTTATTGATTTAAATATTGATTATTTAAATGATAAAATTAAAATAGATGGATCAATAAATGAGGTTTCATCAAGTAAAAAAATTGCACTATTCAGTACAAATATTAGCCAAAAAATAAATGGTTTTAACTTTGAAAATGTTATTTTTCAAATTAAAAATTCAAATCTAAACGGTACAGGTTTTCTTAATTTCAATAAAAAACTAGATTTTAATTTAAAAATTGAAAATTTTGATTTGAATACATTTGATTTTGTTTCAGACGATTCTAAAATCAATGGTCTGATAGATTTAAATATTAGATTTAATGATTTTTATAAAGTTGAAAAAGTTGAATCAAAAATTTCTCTTCAAAACAATAATTTTGGATCTGATAATTTTTTCTCTTCTTTTGGAAAAGTAAATTATGAAAATTCTCAAATATTTTTAAATGATCCTTTTATATTTAATGTTGGTTCAGGTTCATTTTCATTATTTGGAGATTATAATTTAGCTAAAGAACATTTGAATTTAGAAATGACACTAAATGAAGTAGAACTAGACAATTTTTCTGATTTACTTGATATTTCTTATTTACCTAAAAGTAAAATTAATGGATCAATGCATTTATCTGGGCTGATAGATAATCCATCTATAAGGGGAAATCTTAATTTTAAAAACATAAAATCAAAAAATTATACTTTGGGAAATTTAACTTCAACTTTTTCTTTAAATTCAATTAATAACTCAAGGGATGGTTCTTTATTTTTAAATGGTAAAAATATTAATTTCCAAAATATTAACTATGAGGATTTAGAAATGAATTTTTATTTTCTCGCTGATACTATTTACATTGCTAAAGCTAATTTATCAACTAAAAAAGAGAATACTATTTTTTCAGGTGAAATAATTAATTTTAATAAGTTAAATATTGAACAGTTAAGGTCAAATATTAATGGTCAGCAAATTCATATTCTTGAACCATTAAGAATATCATTTGAAAATAATAAATTTAATTTAGGGCCATCAAAATTTAAAGTTAATGATGGGAATATGGAAATTTATGCAAAGTTTAAATTTCAACAAATTCTTGAAGGAAATCTTGATGTAAATAATCTTGAAATAGATATAATTAATTCTTTTTTAAAAGATGAAATTCCTGTTTCAGGAATTTTAAATGGAAAGTTAGAAGCAAAGCATATCAATAATAAAATAAATATTGATGGTAAAATTGAAATTGGAAATGGTAATTATGAAGATTTTATTTTTAAAAATTTAATTACAGACTTTAGTTTACATGAAAATCAATTTTATCTTGAAAAATTAAAAATTTATTCTGATAAAGAATTAAAATTAGATCTTTCTGGATATTACAATATGATTGATTCAACCAAAGATTTATTTAAATTAAATCAAAATTCTGAAATAGATTTCTCTGCTTATTTTAATAATTTTGACTTATCATCTTTTTCCGATTTTCTACCTGATTGGTGGAATATTAATGGTTTTATTACAGGAAGTTCAATTTTGTCAGGAAAATTAGATTCTTCAAACTTAAAATTTTCACTTAATTTAAAAAATCCCACCTTTTCCCTTTTAAATGCAGATGAATTAAATATTAGTGGAACATATAATGATAAAAGACTTTTTTTTGAAAACATTATTGGATATACAAAAAAAGGTCAATATTATGCTGAAGGTTACATACCAATAGATTTAGATATTATTTCAGAAAATAAGAATATATTGATTTTAAATGATCCTGTAAATTTAAAAATCCATGGTAAATCTAATTCATTGGAATTAATTACACCTTATTTTTCAGATGTTGACTCTTTAAATGGAAATATAAATTTTGAATTAACATTAAATGGAACTCTTAATAAATTAATTAGAAATGGTTTTATCAATCTTTCCAATGGCAATTTATTTTATTCACATTTAGATCTACCTTTAAGTGGTCTTAATGGTTATGCAATATTGAAAGAAAATATGTTCATAATTAATAATCTTACTGCAACTTCAACTATTCCTGAAGATACCAATTGGGGTAAAGATTTGAGATATAATATTTCAAAAGTCTCGGGAGGAAGAATTTTTAAAAATAAAATGACAAATGAAATTCAGAATAATTTATCATTAACGGGCACAATGGATATGACTTCTTTTTTTAATCCAAATTTGGCATTTATTTTAAATGGTAAAAATATATATTTTAGAACACTTCTCGGGGAAATTGAAGCTATAGGTGATGTAAATCTTGCTATTACTGGTAAAGATACAATAAACATATCTGGTGATTTAATACCTGATGAAGCTGTTTTGAGAATGGAATTTTATGATGAAAATATTTCTAATCGTCAAATATCAAATAATGGTACAAGTATTAATTATAAATTAAATATTCCTATAAATGATAATTTATTTATACAAAATTCTCAAATTGATGCAGAAGTATCTGGTAATATGTCAATATTTAAGAATGGTACAGAGCCATATAGATATGCAGGAGAATTAGAAGTAGTTGATGGAAAATTTTATTATTACTCCGATGTTTTTGATGTTCAAGATGGGAATTTAATTTTTGATCCTACTCAATTGAACCCAAAACTAAATATTAACGCATCTACAACAATATCTGGTGAACAAATTTTAGTTAATTTATCTGGTTTTTTAGATGATCCTGTTTTAATTCTTGAACATTCAGATAATTTTTTCAGTCAAGAGGATCTTCTACAATTATTAACACTTCAAAAAACATTTAATGGTACTGCAGATGAACTTGGAAGACAGTCTGCTTTTATTTTCGGTAAATTTTTAGAAAATGAAATTGAAAAAAATATATCGAGAAGTAATCCAATTTTTAATGAATTTGATATTGAAGGTTCTTCTGCTATTATAGATCCTTCCAACAGTTCAGAAGTAGCAGTTAAACTTGGTACAAGAGTAACATCAAATCTTTCTTTAAGTTATAAGAGGAGTTTTTCTCTTTTAAAAAATAATGAATTAGGTGTTGAATATAGACTTAATAGAAATGTTTCTTTAGTTGCATCATATGATGAAGATGGTCAAGTTAGACTTAAGTATAGAAGAAAATATAAGTTTTAAATTGTTTATTAAAAAAAAAATCTATTTTTTTTTATTTTTTTATTTATCGATAAATATTTCTTTTTCTCAAAATATTAATAATAAATATATTGTTGGAATTGTTTCATTTTATGGAAATGAAACAATAAATAACAGTGAGTTAAGAAATATAATCAAACTAAAAGATACAAGTTTTTTTAGTTCTGTCCAGTTTAATAGAAGATCATTAAAAATAGATTCGTTTAACATAAGAAATTTTTATACTTCAAAAGGGTTCTTAAATGTAACAGTAAAGGATTCTTTTAATATTAATAAAGATAATTCAGTAAATATTTTCTATAAAATAAATGAAGGTTTAAGGTCAACTATACAATCAATTGAAATATCAGGAAATAAAAGTTTTGAAAATAAAGAAATTGAAAAGATTTTGAATTTGAGGGTTGGAAAGCCTTTCAACATAGTTGATTTAGGAAATAAATTTTCTGAATTAGAATTTGAGTATCATAAAATTGGAAAGCTATATTTTAACTTAGAGAAAGAATATTTTTCTAAAGAAAACATTGAGCTTAAATTAACTGTTGATGAAGGACCTGATGTTTTTATAGATAAAATATTTTTGAGAGGTTTAGATGCAGTAGACTCTTTATATGTTTTTAGAGAAATAGGTTTTAAATCTGGAGAAAGATACAATTCTGAAAAAATTATTCTTACTGAAAGACATATTTTTGAAACTTCATTATTTTCAATGGTAAATATTTTACCTGAAAAAAGTAGTAGAATGGGAAATTGGGTAAATGTAATTATTGATTTAAAAGAACTTGAAAAAAGAAATTTATTAATAGAGCCTGGATTTGCTCATATACCCTCAAGCAGTTCTGGAGGAGAACCTATTTCAGGTCTTGAGGGTTCATTTAATTTAGTAGATAGAAATTTATATAATTTGGGTATTAGAATGAGATTTAATTCCGCTCTAGATTTTCCAATAGATTTTTTAAATAATGATTTTTCCGTTCCAATAATTTTTAGATCAAGTTTATCTTTGGATAATAATTGGTTATTTAAATTAAGAGCTCCTAATACTTTTAGATTTTTTATAGATAGGTCACCTGAACTATTAAGAGTAGATAGCCCAATATTGAGATATGGTTTGGAGTGGTCTGGGTTAAGAAGATTTTCAAGAAAAACTATTTTAAGAGGTGGCTTAAAATGGACACAAATTTTTTCAGAAAATAATTTTACATTAATTCAAAATAATGAAAGTCAACAAGAAAGGAGTATTAATCTTAAATTTCAACATAGAGATTTAGATAATTTAATTTATCCGACTTCAGGATGGACATTTTCAATAGATGGTGAAGTTGTTGGATGGTTATTAGGAGGTTCACAAGATTACTATAAAGTTGAAATGGATTTAAAAAAATTTACATCATTATCAAATGGAAAAGTATTAGGGTTTAGAGGTAAAGTTGGAAGAATGGAAAGATTATTTGAATCTGCACCATATATTCCCTCTTACGATTTATTTTATCTTGGTGGTAGTACTAGCTTAAGAGGTTGGTCCTCACAAAGATATCTTTCTGAAGTAGATGACAATGGAATTATAAGACCAGTTGGTGGTTTGATTAAATTACTTTTTAATTCTGAGATTAGAATACCTATTTACAAAATCATAGGGGCTAATTTATTTGTTGATGGAGGTGCTTTAGCAATATCTATAGAAGATTTAATGAGTCAAATTAACAATTGGAATAAAGGTTATGGTTGGAATTATGGAGCAGAATTAACAATTAACACTCCATTAGGTCCAATAAGGTTATATTATGCAATTCCGTTAAGTAATCCTAAAAATAGTATTATAAATTTAGGTGTTCCTTTCGCTTTTTAATTTGGAACTTTTAATATAAAATTACGTAGTAAATATGAGATTATTTGAAGGGAAAACTCAGTGAAAAAATATTATAAAAATAATTTTTTTATTATTTTATTTCTTATAGGTTGCAATTCTGAATCTTCTATTGAAGTTTTAGAAAAAAGTAGAAATCTTATTAATGAGCAAAAATATTCTGAAGCCATTTCAGAACTTAGTTCTTTAATAAATAAATTCCCAAATTCAATTGAAGCGTCAGAATCACAATATTTGATAGCTGACACTTATGCTTTTTTGAATAATTATGAAGATGCTATTATTGCTTATAAATTAGTGGTTGAAAAATACTCTTCATCTAAATCTGCAATTAATGCTCAATTTATGTTGGGATATATATATGCAAATTTTTTATTTGATTATGATTTGGCTAGAAATGAGTATGAAATTTTTTTAGATAAGTTTTCATCAGTGGCTGACTCTAATCTAGTTGAATCTGTAAAATTTGAACTTAAAAATCTTGGAAAAGATTTAAGGGATATCCCAGCACTTAAAGAAATTTCTTAAATTGTTTTTAAGGTTATGATTATTAGTGAATAATTCTGATTTAAATAAGTTAAATGAAAAAATTGTAGAAAAATCAAAATTTATTGATTCAATTCTAGTAGAAATTTCTAAAACCATAGTTGGTCAAGATGAAATTATTAATAAAATATTAATTGGATTGTTTTCTAATGGCCATATTTTATTAGAAGGTGTACCTGGTTTAGCAAAAACTACAATTATTAAAACCTTATCGAACCTTATTAGTACTAAATTTCAAAGAATTCAATTTACTCCTGATATGCTTCCAGCTGATTTAATAGGAACATTAATTTTTAATCAAAAAAATGGATTGTTTGAGACAAAAAAAGGACCAATATTTTCTAATATTATTCTTGCTGATGAAATAAATAGATCTCCTGCAAAAGTTCAAAGTGCTCTACTTGAGGCTATGCAAGAAAGACAAATAACTATTGGAGAAAATTCATTTCCTCTTGATGATCCATTTTTGGTATTTGCAACTCAAAATCCAATTGAACAAGAGGGAACATATCCCTTACCTGAAGCACAAGTAGATCGGTTTATGATGAAATTAACAATAAATTATCCAAATAAAGATCAAGAGTTAGAAATTTTGAAGAGGAATTCTTTATTAATCAATCAAACCAAGCATAAAACTGTTATAAAATTATCTGATATAAAAAATACTAGAAAATTAATTAATGAAATTTATGTTGATCAAAAAATTCAAAATTATGTTGTTGATATTATTTTATCTTCTAGAAATCCTGAAGAATATAAAATCGGGGAAATTTCAAATTTTATTAAATATGGAGCTTCACCCAGGGCAACAATTTTTTTAATTTCTGCAGCAAAAGCAAGAGCTTTTATGAAGGGTAGGGGATATGTTATACCTGAAGATATTAGGTATATCATTTATGATGTTCTTAGACATAGAATAATTCCTACATTTGAAGCAGAGGCTGAAGAAGTAAACTCGGAAGATATTATTGAAAGTATTTTATCTGAGATTGAGGTTCCTTAAATATGATTTCAACAGAAGTTTTAAAGAAAGTAAAGAAAATTGAAATAAAAACTAGACATCTTGTTAATAATTTATTTGGTGGCAAATATCAAAGTGCCTTCAAAGGGCAAGGAATGATTTTTTCTGAAGTAAGAGAATATCAACCCGGTGATGAAATTAGATTAATTGATTGGAATGTTACTGCTAAAAATAATTTTCCTTATGTTAAAATTTTTGAAGAAGAAAGAGAATTAAGTGTTTTTTTGGTTGTTGATGCTAGTTTATCAGAATCCTATGGTTCAAAATTAAAATTAAAATCTGAATTGGGAGCTGAAATTGCTTCAGTTTTGGGTCTTTCAGCTCTTAAAAATAATGATAAGGTTGGATTGTTAATTTTTACTAATATTATTGAAACTTTTTTACCACCCAAAAAAGGAGCATCTCATATTTTGAGAATAATTAGTGAATTAATAAAAAAAAAACCATCGCAAAAAGGAACTGACATCTCAAATGCTTTGAATTATATCCTTAAAGTTATTAATAGAAAGAGTGTTATTTTTTTAATTTCAGACTTCATAGATAATAACTTTGAAAAATCATTAAAAATTTTAAATAAAAAACATGATGTTATTTGTATAAAATTATTTGACGAAAGTGAGAATAATTTAAATGATATCGGGTTAGTTAAATTGCATGACTCAGAATCAGATGAGGAATTTTGGCTAGACACATCAAGTCAACTTGCCAGAAATCAATTTCAAAAATTAAGAAATGAAAAAAATATCGAATTTCTTAATTATTGTAAAAAAAATAATTTTGATATAATTCCTATTTCCACATCATCTGATTTTGTGAAACCCATAATAAATTATTTGAATAATCGAGATAAAAAATGAATTTAAAATTTATTATTATTTTTTTTTTTTTGTTTCATGTCAAAATAAAAACAATCAAGAAGAGATTTTTGACTCATTAAATATTTATAGTGAAGTAGATACAAATGAAGTTTATATTGGAAATAATATTAAATATAGAATCATTGCAACAGGATTAGATAGTCAAAAAATAATATTCCCTAAAATTTCCTTTAATAATCCAAATATTTCAATAGTTGAAAAAAATAATAATAACAAAAATTATAAGTTTGTTGAATATGAATTAACTTTTTGGGATACTGGTTATTTTACAATTCCATCAAATGATATCAAAGTGATCAGCAATCAAAATGATACAGCTCAAATAATAATTTCAACAGATTCAATTAAAATTAATGTTATTTCACTTATTAATAATAATGATTATTCAATTAAAGAAATTAAAGCAAAAGAACCACTTCCTTTTTCAATTTATTATAAGCTTATTTTTTCTATAATTAGTATTTTAATATTATTATTAATCATTGTTTGGATGTTCAGTAAAAGAAAAATTGATAATCAATTAAAAAATAACTTCAATAAAAATATTCATCCTTATGTAATTGCAAAAAATAAAATTCAACTCCTAAAGTTAAAAAAACCTAAATCTCAAAAAGAAGCTGGAACTTTTTACTCAGATTTATCATTTATAGTTAAAGAGTTTATTGAAAATCAATTTTTTATAAAAACTATTGAGATGACAACAAATGAAATAAAAAAAAATAAAAATATGATTGGTTTTAATAAAAATGAGATTAATGAAATAATTAAAGTATTAGAAAGAGCAGATTTAACTAAATTTGCTAAAGTATTTCCATTAGAAAATCAGTTGAAAAGTGATTTAAACGTTATTCAAGATTTTTTAGATAATCAAAAAATTGATTTATAAATATTAATTAAATGGGGGTTTAATGATTCAAATAAATAATTTAACAAAAAGGTATGGCGAATTTTTAGCTGTTGATGATATATCTTTTAATGTTGAAAAAGGAAAAATTTTAGGTTTTCTTGGTCCAAATGGTGCCGGAAAAACAACTACAATGAGAATAATAACTGGATTTATGCCACCAAGCGAAGGTTTTGTTACTATTTCTGGTCATGATGTTTCTAAGGAACCCTTATTAACTAAGAATAAAATTGGATATCTCCCAGAAACCCCGCCTTTATATATGGATATGACCGTTGAGGAATATTTAAATTTTGCTGGTTTATTAAAACAAGTTCCAAATAAAAAAATAAAATATGCTGTTGAAAATGCATGTTTAAAAGTTGATATAAATGATGTGAAAAATAAAGTAATAAAGGCACTATCTAAAGGTTATAAACAAAGAGTAGGACTTGCTCAAGCTATAATACATGAACCAGAGGTATTAATATTAGATGAGCCAACAATTGGATTGGACCCCATTCAAATTCGAGAAGTTAGGGACCTTATTAAATCTTTAGCTGGTAATCATACAATTGTTTTATCAACTCATATTTTACCAGAAGTTGATATGACATGTGATGAGGTTGTAATTATTAAAAAAGGAAAAATTATAGCTCAGGATACTCCTAAAAATTTATCAAAAAAAATGAATAAATCATCACTTGAAGAAATTTTCATAGATTTAATTTCAGAATCTAGATCGGAGGAAAAATGAAAAATATTATTACAATATTTAATAGAGAATTTCGATCTTATTTTTCATCACCAATTGCATATATTGTAATTGGTTTATTCCTAGTTTTAACTGGAGTTTTTTTCTATTTATTGACATCTTCATTCTTGCAATATTCTGCTAATTTGCAATGGCAAGCAGCTAGAATGCGTCAAGCAGTTCCTCCAATGAATGTTAATCAGATGATAATAAGACCTTTATTTTCAAATATAAGTGTTATCACTCTTTTTGTTGTACCAATGATAACAATGAGAACTTTTTCTGATGAGAAAAAATCGGGAACTTTAGAGTTGTTGTTAACCTCTCCAGTGACAACGACTCAAATAGTTGTTGGTAAATTTTTAGCATCATTTTTACTTTATGTAATAATGGCCTTACTTACATGGGTTTATCCATTAGTAATTATAATATATGGTAATCCAGATATACTCCCAATTGGTATAGCATATATTGGAATTATCGGGATGGGAGCTGCATCAATAGGAATTGGATTATGGATATCATCTATGACAGAAAATCAAATCATATCAGCAATGGGGACGTTTGTAATTTTATTATTTTTATGGCTAGTAGGATGGTTTTCAAATTTTACTAGTGGAGGATTTTCTGAATTTTTTAAATATTTGTCTATAATTGAACATTTTAATGATTTTTCAAAGGGTATTTTTGACACAGGGCATTTAATGTATTATGTTTCTTTATCAGGAATGACTTTATTTTTAGCTCATCAATCAATTGAAAGTTTAAGGTGGAGATCATGAAAAGTAAATTTAGTTTATGGAAAGGTTCTACCTATGATGGTATTGTTATTGCTTTTTTAGGATGGTTATATGGCACCTCAATAATTACCTTTGATGCTCTTTCATGGTTGTTAATTATAATTGGTCTGATTTTATTTATTTTACCAATAATTTTTAATTATAAAAATGTCATAAATAATTTAAAATCTAAAAGAACTCAATTAGGTGCAAATACAATAACAATAATAATTTTAGTTTTTGTAATAGTTGGTTTATTAGATTATTTATCAATAAGAAATTCTTGGAGAGTAGACACAACATCTAAAAAGGAATTTTCGTTATCAGAACAGACTATCAGTATTATTAAAAATTTAGATAGAGAGGTTGATTTAACAGCTTTTGTTTCTGAAGTTGAAATGAGTCAAATGGAGGATAGATTAATTGAATATTCTCATTATTCGGGTAAATTTAATTATGAAATTGTTGATCCAATTAAAGACCCTGATAAAGTTAGAGAATTTTTTGGCCCAGATCAACAATACTTAGATTTACCTTCAATTATAATTACAACAGACAATAAAAGAGAAGAAATAAAATCTATTCTTGAAGAAGATATCTCAAATGCTTTAATTAAAGTTACTAGAGATCAAAAAAGAAAAATTTATTTTACTCAGGGTCATGGTGAAAAATCTATTTTCCCAGACCAAGCTGGAATTTCAACAAATGAATTAATTAAAACAGAACTTATTAATCAATATTTTGAGGTTGATGCACTTAATTTATTTCAAAAAGATAAAGTTCCTGAAGATACTGATGTTCTAATAATTTCTGGGCCAATTAAAAAATTTGCAAATAATGAAATTAATTCTATTAAAAATTTTTTATCATCAGGAGGAAATATTTTTTTAATGATTGACCCTGAATCTGAATCAGGATTAAAACCAATATTGGAAGATTGGAATATATCTGTAAATGATGACCTTGTTTTAGAGACTAATTCTAGTTTTGTTTTAACATCTACTGGATTAAATCGACAAAGTAGTGTTAGTGCAGCACCTTCAGCTGCAGAATATGGAGATCATATGATAACTAAAAATTTTAGGTATGCAACCACATTTGTTCAGGCTAGTTCAATTTTAAAATTAAATGAAAATGAAGATAAAATCCAAACGACAGGCCTTGTTTTTACTAGTCCTAACAGTTGGGGTGAAACAAATTTATCATTACTATTTGATGAACAAATTGCAGAACAAGATGAGTCTGATTTTTCTGGGCCAACGACTCTTGCAATGGCTATAGAGAAAAATGATTCATTAAAAACACGTATGGTGGTAGTTGGAGATTCTGATTTTGCATCTGATGTTTATGTTTCTCAAGCTCCAGGAAATATGGATTTCTTTTTAAATATAGTTAGTTGGTTAGCTGAGGAAGAAGATTTAATAGCAGTTCGCCCAAAAGAACCTGAAAACAGAACCATTTCATTAACTATGAAACAACAAAATTTGGTTTTATTTTTTTTAATAATTCTTCTTCCTTTAGTTTCAGTTAGAATTGGTATTCATATTTACATGAGAAGGTCATAGATTATTTATGAGAAGAATTTTTACTTTATTTATTATTGCAATTTCATTAGGATTATTTGTTTATATCTATGAAATAGAGGGTGATAAAAAAAGAGAAGAAAAAAAGAATTTTAACGAGTCTTTATTTAAGATTAAAAATGATGACATAAAATCAGTTACTCTAAAAAATCATTCTCAAATAATAAAATATATAAAAGATGATAATTTATGGAAAATAACTAAACCATTTAATTTGTCAGTTGATAAAAATAATATTGATCTACAGATAAATACTTTTGTGAATTCAAAGATCAAAAGAAAAATTGGTTTGGCTGATGAATTAAACTTAATCAATTATGGTTTAGGTTTATCAAATATTGAATTATTAATTGAAACTTTTGAAGGTCATAAAATAAATTTTGAAATTGGTAACGAATCTGCATCTAAAGGTGATTTATTTGTATTTAATAAAGATTCAAATTCTGTGATATTGAGTTCAAATGAATTAAAAAATCAAGTTTTAAAAACTTTATTTGAACTTAGAGATAAAAAAATCATTCATTTTGATAAGTCGAATGTGAATCAGATATCTATAATAACTGAAAACGATAGTGTAGTTATTGAAAATCAAGATAAAATTAATCAACTCTGGAGAATAACCAGTCATAATCTTTTTGCAGACAATTCTCAAATAGATAATTATCTTAATTCTCTTAATAGATATAATGCAATCGATTTTATTGATAATCCAAGTAAAAATGAAAAATCTTATTTTAAGAATTCAAGCGTTAGTATAATTTTATATTTAGGAACTGATCTTACAAAAAAAACATTAACTATTGGAAAAAATAAAATTATAGATTCTGATACTAATCATTATGGTTTTGAGTCTGGAAAGTCAAATATTTTTTTAATTTCTGATGAAAATAAAAAATCCTTAATGAAAGATCATTTTTATTTTCAAGATAAGAAACTAATTAATTACAATGAAAATGATATTAAAGAAATTAATATTTTAGGGGCGCATAAATTATCAGTTATCAATGAGGATAGTTTAGGTTGGTATATTTCATTAGATTCAACAATTAAGTTAGAAAAATCAGATATGAATAGACTTTTTTCTGCTATCAATGGTATTCAAGCAGTAGAATTTCTTCAATATGAAGATCAAGAATCATTTGGTTTTAATGAACCTTTTATAGAAGTATTGATTAATAATAGTCAACAAAATGAAATGGGTTTAAGAATTGGAAATTCTGATAACAGTCTAAATCGATATGTAAAATCAATTAACTCTGAAAGAATATATAAAGCAACTAATAATTCTATAGAGAGGTTAACTAATTTAATTAATGAACTTAAAGGCGTAGAAAATACAGAAGAGCTATAAGAATTATCCCACCAAAAGCTGAGCATAAAAAATTGACTAAATTATTTGTGAATATTTTTATTCCACTAATTAATTCAGAAGATTGATTGCAATGAAATCCAATTTCATTGTTTTGACCACATTTTTTGCACTTATATTTTCCTTGTAATGTACTTCCAAGAATTGAGTCAAAATAGCAAGCTAAGAATCCTGAAACAGATATAATAATAAAAATATTTCCGTATTCAATTGAAAAAATAGATATAATAAAAGCTCCTCCAATTCCACCTATAATTCCAAGTAAAGTAATACCACCTGATTCACCTTTCTTAATTTTTTTAAAATTTATACTATTGATTGGATTTTTTTTTGAGAAAGATCCTATTTCAGTAGCCCATGTGTCTGAATTAACTGCTGAAATACTTGCTAGAAAAGAATAAAAAAATAATTCCATTGATGTGTAAAACCATATGAAGCTTAACAATAAAGGTATTGATCCATTAGACAAAACTTGGGTAAGGTTTCTATTTGATTCTTTTTTCTTTTTATTTAAAAAATAGGATGAAATTTTTGATAAGATTGAAGATGTTATAAAGAAAATTGAAATAGGAATTAAGAATTTCCATTTACCAATAGAAAATAAAATAATTCCAATTAAAAAAGCGGCGAGAGCTCCATCTTTTTTTAAAATACGAATTTTTATAAATAAATAACATAAAATACCTAAAAAACAAACATAACTTATTGTTTGAATAATAAAATTTTCTAAAATTATTTTTTGTGCTAAATCTATTGATATAGCGGAAAAAATTGGAACAGATAAATTATCAGAACCATTAATTGATATGGCTTCTGAAAAAGTTGAAATTAAAGATACAAAAAAAGCAATAAATAATAAATTTGATAATATCATTTCTTGATTTAAATCTTTTGAAAACAAAAGTCCAAAATAAACTAAAATAAAAGAACTTAGAGCCATTGTAATAGTTCCATTAACAGATTTTTTATCTCTCAAAAGTATATAATGTTTTGAATTAGGTAAAATATTTCCAATTATTGAAGCTGCGCTATCACTTACTGTTAGAATTGTTAATGACAATTGAAAAACAAGTGTTTTTTCCCACCAGAAAAGGCATAGAATTAAATATGCTATTGGATAAAAAAAAGTACCATAATTTTTGTTTTTTGTATAATGGATAGATTTAAAAATATTATATTTAATAAATATTAAATTAATTATTGCAAATAATATTGAAAGAATTATTGGAATTAAATTACTATCAAATAAATAAGGAGAAAAAATTAGCAATAATCCTGTAGAAAAATGTAAAAATTTTCTAGTAATAAAACTTTTAACATTAAAAAAATTAAATAATATTTCACTTACAGCAATAAATAAACCCACAATAAATAAAATATATAATCCAAACGATGTATCTTTTGTTAAAAAAAAATCAAAATTCATCCAATTAAAATAATATCAAAATTATCCATACAATAATAATAATTAATTTTTATTAAAAATTAAAATAATCATTATTATCTTGACATATGGATATAACTTATTTTTTAGTTTTTGTACTAGGTTTTATTTTAGGATCTATAATTGTGTATTTAATTTCATTTCAATTAAGAAATTCATTTTCAAATGATTCAGATAAAGCATTTAGAAAATTTCAAGATTTTGCATCAGAGAAATTGAATGATAAAATTGAAAAAGCAGACTACCGATTTGAAGAAAAAAAGAAACTTATTGATAACAATCTTGAAAAAGTAAGTAAATCTTTAAATGAATTAATGTCACAATCAACACTCTTAAAAACAAAATTAGACGAAAGTCAAAAAGAAACAATAAATCTCAGACAAACTACTATTGATTTAAAAAATATTCTTTCAAATTCACAATCAAGAGGTCAATGGGGTGAAAGAATGGCTAAGGATATTTTAAATATGATGGGTTTGATTGAAAATGTTAACTATACTTATCAAGACCCTGTAATAAGTGGAGAAAAACCCGATTTCACATTTAATTTACCTAAAGAAAAAAAATTAAATATGGATGTGAAATTTCCTTTAACTCATTATGAAAAATTCATTTCTTCTAAAACGGATTTTGAAAAAGAAATTGAAAAAAAAGCATTTTTAAATGATGTTAAAAATCACGTTAATTCAGTTGGGAAAAAAGGGTATATAAATTCAAATACTGTTGACTATGTATTATTATTTATTCCTAATGAATCTATTTACTCATTTATTCTAGAAAATGAGAATACTGTAAACATACTTGAAATTGCTTTTAGTAAAAGAATTGTGTTGTGTTCTCCAATCACTTTATATGCAGTTTTATCTTTGATTAGTCAAGCTATAAAAAGTTTTTCAGCTGAAAAAAATGCATTAAAACTTCAATTAATGGTTGATGAATTTTATAAGCAATGGAGTCTTTATTCAGAATCAATGAATAAGATGGGAAGAGCTTTAAATTCAGCTAAGATGGAATATGAATCTTTATCTGGAGCTAGAACAAATAAATTAGATATTTCATTAGAAAAAATAAAAACAATGAATTTATCTAACGAAAAAAAATAAATTAAATAAATATAAAGGTTAGAAGGAGTTGAAATGAAAAGAAGAGATTTTGTAAAAAAAGGAGCTTTAATATCGTCATTACCTTTTTTAAATAATATATTGTATTCAAAAACTAGGAAGATAAAACTTTCGAGTTCGAATTTTAATCTGAATTATGCTCCTCATTTCGGAATGTTTAAACATCATGCTGGAGATGATTTAATTGATCAAATCCAATTTATGTATGATAATGGGTTTAGAGCAATTGAAGATAATGGAATGAAATCAAGGTCAAAATCTATTCAAGAAAAAATTTCAAAAAAATTAGATACTTTGGGAATGTCAATGGGAGTTTTTATAGGAAGTTCAATTGACTGGGAAAAACCTACACTAACAACTGGAAGAAAAGAATTTGAAAATGTTTTTTTAAATGATTTAAAAAAATCAATAGAAGTTGCTAAAAGAGTTAACGCAACTTGGATGACAATTGTACCAGGGGTAATAGACTTAAAACAAGAAATTGGTTATCAAACTGTAAATCTTGTTGAAACTCTAAAAAGAGGGTCTGAATTATTAGAGCCACATGGTTTAATAATGGTATTAGAGCCATTAAATTGGTGGTCAAATCATCCTGGTCAATTTTTAAAAAAAATCCCGCAAGCTTATCAAATTTGTAAAAGTGTAAACAGCCCTTCATGTAAAATTTTATTTGATATTTATCATCAGCAAATATCTGAAGGTAATATTATACCAAATTTTGAAAAAAGTTGGACTGAAATAGCTTACATTCAAATAGGAGACAACCCTGGAAGAAATGAACCAACAACTGGTGAAATTAATTTTAAAAAAGTTTTTGAGTATCTATATAATAAAAATTATAATGGAATTTTAGGTATGGAACATGGAAATTCAATTAAGGGTAAAAAGGGAGAAAAGAAAGTCATTGAATCATATATAGAAGTTGATAGTTTTTAATTAAGAAATTTTAAGTCTCTTTATTTTAGAAACTTTTGCATATTCTTCTTCTTTTTTAATTGTTTTTTTAACATCATTTCTTAGTAAAGATCTATTTAATTTTCTTTCAGTTTTAAAATAGCGATCTGGAATTTTATTTTCATCTATTAATTCTAATGGACCATCAGTCTCGTAAATAGTATACTTTTTATTATCTGTTTTAAGTATTTTATTTCCATTTTCTTGGTTTACGCCAATTTTATCAACTACAGTCATAATCAATTCCTTCATTTTATCTTTTGATCTATCTATAGTTAAACGTTTTTTTTTTAATTTTTCTAATTCTCTTTGGTGAATTTCTATAGTGCTATTAAGTTTATTTTCTTCAATATCTATTTGGGTTAAAAACCAATGAATAGAATCTGATTTATTCATAATTTCATTTGTAATCAATTTTTCCTGTTCAATTAATACGTTTTTATACTCATCTGGACAATCATCTAATGATAATTGCTCATGAGTTTCAATAAGAGCCTGGATTAATTCTACTGTTGAGGGCATAATTTTTTCTCCAAATTAAATAAATTATGATTTAGTAAAACTTAATTAAATTGTTCTATTATAAAAAATAGGAATTTTATCGTTCTATTTAACTTTTTTTACTATGACTGCGTCTAATATATGAAAAACAAACAGAATAAAGTTTTAAAATTAATAGAAAAATTTAAAAATGGTGAAGAAAAAGCGTTTGATGAAATTGTAAAACTACATTATGAACCAACATTTAACTTATTATTTAAGTTGGTAGGAAATAAATTAGATGCTGATGACTTATGTCAAGAGACATTTATTAGAGTTTATAGATATGTTAAAAAATTTAAAGGAAATTCCAAATTTTCAACTTGGCTATATAGAATTGCCTATAATGTTGCAAATACTTATTTTAGAAAGCAAAAAATTAAACAAATTTTTTCATTTGATCTTAATCAAGAAATACTTTTATCCAAAGATCCAGTTGAAGATGATGAAATGAATTCAATTTTAATGAAAAATATTAATTTATTACCAAAAAAACAAAAAGCAATTCTTATGTTTAGAGTAATCGAAGGTTTACCCTACAAAGAAATTTCAAAAATAATGAATATATCTATTAATGCTGCTAAAGTTAATTATCATCATGCAATTTCATCATTAAAAAAGAAAATAAGTAATTAGAATGTCTATTGAAAATCAAATAGAAAAACTTTGTGATTTAAACATTAATAATAATGATAAAAATAAATTTATTTATGAATTAAGAGAAGAAATTAATTTTAGAAAAAAGAAAAGTAAAATTAGAGTCATTTATTCATCTATGTTTATTTGTTTGTTTATACTTTCATTTTTTTCATTTTATATTCTATCTATTGAAGAAAATAATAATTATTTTTTTTCTGAAGAATTTAATATTCAGCAAAAAGAAAATTTTGATTTAAATAATCATAATATTCATTTTGAATCTATTGATTATTTGATTGAAAATTCTGATTTAATTATCTCAGAGTGTCTCTTATCTTGTGATTTAGTAAAAAATTCTAATACTTGCATAGTAAATTTTACTCTTGGGATATGATCGAAATTTGACAAATATGAGGTTTTAAAATTGAAATTATTTAATATAATATTTTTGTTATTCATTACTTTTTTACATTCAAATCAAAAACAAGAGAATATCAAGAATATGAAAATTTGGCTTCTGACAGATAAATTGTCTTTAACTGAAATTCAAGCAGAAAAATTTTTCCCAAAATATAATATTCATGAAGAAAACATAAATAAAAATAAACTTTTAATTAAAAAATTATATCAAGAAATAAATAGTCTTGATCCAATTTCAAAAAACAAATTTCAAGAATTAAAATTAAAATTATTTGATTTAGAAAAAAATAATTTAATACTAAGACAAAATTTTATTTCGGATATGGATAATATTTTAGATTTGAAACAAAGAATAGAATTAATAAATTTTGAACCATGGTTTAAAGATGAGCTTAAAAGAAAAGCTAGAAAAATGCATGAAAGAGAACATCTTAATAATCATTCACAAAATGATATACAAAAACGAAAAAAACATAAAAAGTTAAATCAATATTGAAATTAAATAAATTTTTTTTTTCACACCTTTTACTTTTTTCTATAATTTTTTCTCAAAATAGCTCCTGGCAACCTAATCAAAGCAAAAGTAGTCAAAAAATTGGTGAACTTTCTGGAACTATTATTGATTCATTAACTTTAGACCCAATCCCATATGCATCAATATCAATTGTAAATAGTAGAAGCAATACTATTATATCAGGCGGTATATCAAAAGAAGACGGTGACTTTGAAATTAAAGAAATTCCATTGGGTAAACACTTAATCGTTTTTGAATTTATCGGTTATAAAAAGAAAATTATTGGTCCATTAATTTTTTTACCTTACGGTGATAATAAAATTTCTCATCAATTTCCAAAAATTCTTATGGTTCAAAAAATTTTAGAGTTAGGGGAGGTTAATGTAGAAGCTGAAAAACCTATTTTTATTCAAACAGCTGAAAAAAAAACATTTAATATTGATAATAATTCAATTTCTTCTGGAGGTTCTGCAATAGATGTTTTGAGGCAAATTCCTGAAGTAGAGGTTGACATGGATGATAATATAAGTTTGAGAGGAAATTCTCAAGTAAATATTATGATTGATGGTAAGCCATCTGCAATGTCTGGTGATATTAAATCTCTTTTACAAAGTATTTCTTCAAATAATATAGCTGATATTGAAATTATGACTAACCCTGGAGTTAAATATGATCCTGAGGGATTAGCGGGAATTATTAATATTAAACTTAAAGAAAATAAATTTTCTGGTATGAATGGTAATTTTAATTCAAGTGGTACATCAATAGGTGGAAAAAATTTTTCCTCACAATTAAATTTGAGAAGAGATAAGTTTAATACTTATGTTAATTTTGGATTAAGAGATGGTATTAGACAATCTTCGGGTGACTCATATAGAATATACGATTTTATTGAATATAAAGATATTTTAGATCAAAAAAACAATAATAATAGAACTAATAGTTCGTTTTTTTTAAAAACAGGTTTTGAATATTTTATAAGTCCAAAACAAAATATCGGAATTTCAATATCAAAAAACGATGGAAATTCATTAAAAAAAGAGGATATTAATTTTATTAGGACATATACTTTGTATCAGGAATATGATAGATTTTTAGATAATAAAGATAATTTTAATGGAAATGAATTTCTTTTTCAATATGATAGGAATTTTACTAATTCCAAACAAAAATTGAATGCTTTTATTCAATTTTCAAATGGTGCTAGTGATAATAGGTTTGAATATTGGACAAATCCAATTATAGGTTTTGAAAATTTGTTTGATATTTCTGAAGAAATTGATCAATCATTAGATCAAAATTCAAATAATAGAAGTGATTTAAACATTAAAGCTGATTATATTCATCCACTTAAAAATGAAAATACTTTAGAAATTGGTTTTGATTCAAAGTTTAGAAATTTTGATCAAAATGTTAGTGCTTTCTATTTTGATAAAATTTCATCTAATTATTTAAATGATGAAAGATATTCAAATCATTTTATTTATGACGAAGAAATTATTTCAGGATATGCTCAAATTTCTTCTATTTTTAGAAATATAAATTTTAATTTAGGTACAAGATATGAAAATGTTTTGATGGAATCTAGGTTGGTAGATTTGAATCAAAAAATTAATAACCCTTATAATAGTTTTTTTCCATCTTTTTCTTTTTCATTTGGTTCTCCACAAAAAATTCAATTTCAAGCTAGTTACTCAAAAAGAGTTAATAGACCTAGAAGCAGGCAAATAAATCCATTTGAAGATAGAGTTGATGAATATAATATTCGTAAAGGTAATCCTTATTTAAAACCTGAATATTCAGATTCTTATGAGATTAATATTGGAAGATATTCTAGAGGAATATCTTTTAATATTGGACCTTATTATAGATACACATCTGATAAAATTTCAAGATTTAAATCTCTAAATGATTTAGGTGTTTCTACTGCAACATATGCTAATATTGAAAAAGAGGTTTCAAAAGGAATATCATTAAATCTAAATTTTACAAACTTACTTGATAGAAAATTAAGATTGATATTTTCTGGAAGTTTATTTTGGGATGAGATAAATACTGACTTATTTGGAAATAATGAATATGATAAAACATCACAGGGTCAGAGGTTTAGAACAAATGTTATGTTTAATATGAACGAAACTACTGAATTTATGTTTTTTATGTTCTATATGCCAAAACGTGACATAGCTATTGGGAAGATGGGAAGCATGTCATGGTCAGCGTTATCAATTAAGAAAAAACTTTTTTCTAAAAAGTTAGATTTTTCAGTTAAATACGGAGATCCATTTAATCTAACTGGATTTCATTTTGAAACTTATGGAGAAAATTGGTCTCAAATTAGTAATCGGGATTTTAATTCTCAAATTTTCACTATTTCTTTAAATTATCGATTTGGTAAAATGGAAGATAGAAGTAGATACAATTCTCGGAGAAATAATGAACAAAGTCAAAATGATTTTGAAATATTTTAAAAAATGAAAAAAATTAATTCAATTTTAGAAAAATGGGATCCAATTATAGGTTTAGAAGTCCATGCTCAATTATCAACAAAAACTAAAATGTTTTGTGGATGCATAAATAAATATGGAGATTTTCCTAATAAAAACACTTGTCCAACTTGTCTTGGCCTTCCAGGTGCACTACCGGTTGTAAATAAAATAGCAATTGATTATGCAATTAAGCTTGGTTTATCTGTTGGAAGTAATATCACTAAATTTTCAAGATTTGCTAGAAAAAATTATTTTTATCCCGATTTAACAAAAGGTTATCAAATTTCACAATATGATGAGCCGATATGTGAGGGAGGTAAAATTATTATTAGATGTGATAATCAGATAAAATCAATAGAATTAACAAGAATTCATTTAGAGGAGGACGCTGGTAAATCTATTCATTCAAATAATAATTTAGGAACTGAGGTTGACTTTAATAGATGTGGAGTTCCATTGGTTGAGATTGTTAGTGAGCCAGTTATAAAATCTGGAGAAGAAGCAAAGAGTTATTTAACAAGACTTAAACAAATTTTGGAATATTTAGATATATGTGACTGTAATCTTGAAAAAGGAAATTTAAGATGTGACGCAAATGTTTCTATTAGGCCAAAGGGACAAAAAGAGTTTGGAACAAAAACTGAGCTTAAAAATATGAACTCATTTAGAGGAGTTGAAAGAGGTATAAATAGTGAAATCGAGCGACAGGCTGAAATTTTAAATAATGGTGGTAAAATAAATCAAGTTACTTTACTTTGGAATGAAGTTGATCAGGTTGCTGAAGTTATGAGGTCAAAAGAGGATGCTCATGATTATCGATATTTTCCCGACCCAGATTTAGTACCAATTTCACTGCAAGATAATGATATAAAAAAAATAAAATCAGATTTAATTGAGTTGCCTTTTGATAAAGAGCAGAGGTTTGTGAGTGAATATAAAATTCCATTAAAGGATGCTTTAATATTGAGTTCTGATATTAACCTTTCGATTTATTATGAAAATTCAATTTCTGAAGGTGCTAATCCAAAAGTTGCAGCAAATTGGATAATTGGTGAAATTTTAAGTATTATAAATGAATCGGATTTAGAAATATTAAGTTTTCCAATTTCACCAAAAAGGTTTTCAGAATTATTAGATTGTTTGTCTCTTGAATTAATAAATGCTTCGACAGCAAAAGAAGTTTTAAGAAAAATGTTAACAAATAATTTTACTGCAAAAGAAATTATTGAAAATGAAAATTTAGCTCAGGTTTCCGATGAAAATCAATTATCTAATGTTGTAAAAACTATAATCAAAGAATATCCTGAAGAAGTAGAAAAATATAAAGCTGGTAAAAAAACATTGTTTGGTTTTTTTATGGGAAAAGTGATGCAAACTTTAAAAGGTAAATCTAATCCAAAAATTTTAAAAAATGTTCTAATTGAAATTTTAGAAAATTAATATTTTTAGGAACTTATTTAGTTCATCGTAGTATATATGTTGTATGTTATTTTTAGATCGCTACAAATTTTTGCTTTAATAATAGTAATTTCTGGTTTATACATAGGAATTCGCGATAGAAATTTAATTTTAGAAGTTCAAGCACTAAGTTCAGGAGCAATATTATTCTACATTGCTAATTGGGCAAACGAAAAATTTGTTAATAAAAATTAATTATTAAGGAGATAATTATGGCTATTTGGGACGATTTGAAAAAATATGGAAACGTAGCTGCTGAAAAAGCAGAGGAGCTTGGGAAAGTTGCTGCTTCGAAAACGGAAGAATTAACTAAGATTGGAAAAATTAAGTTAGAAATTCATCAATTGGAGAAAGATTTATTTAGTTGTTATTCAGAACTAGGACAATATGTCTTTAATTCTACTGAAAAAGAAAATGTTTCTAATTTTTCAGGAAGTGACAAATTTTTTAAGTTAATTTCAAATGTTAAAGATTTAAAAAATAATATATCAAAAAAAGATGATTTGGTTAACAATATAAAAGATTAAATTTTATTTTAAGGAAAAAATAATTGATCAATAAAAATACAAATACATTAGGAAAATCTCTCACATTATACTTTAGTGAAATTGAAAAAACAAAACCTCTAGACCCTTCTGAGGAAATAAGATTAACTAAATTAGTGAAAAAAGGAGATAGAAAGGCTCTTAATACAATAATTGAGTCAAATTTGAAATTTGTTGTATCAGTTGCCAATAAATATAGAGTAACTGGAATACCTTTAGAAGATTTGATTAATGAAGGTAATATTGGTCTTGTGAAATCAGCTTTTCGTTTTGATGAGACAAGAGGTTTTAAGTTTATATCTTATGCTGTTTGGTGGATAAGACAATCTATTCTTCAATTTATTGCCGATCAAGGAAGAGTAGTAAGATTGCCAGCAAATATTGCTAATAGTATGACAAAAATGAAAAAAAACTCAGAAAAATTAGAAAACGCACTTGAAAGATTACCTACAATGGGAGAAATTGCTGAATTGATGGAAATTTCTGAAAAAGAAGCTGATAAATTAGTTCAATTTAACGCAAGAAGTTTATCAACAGATCATCCTTTAGGTGAAGATGACAAAATGTCCATGAAAGATTTACTGCAATCTGAAGATTCTGATCCTGATTTAGAACTTATGGAAGATTCTTTATCTAAAGAAATTAAAACAATTTTAAAAACCATTCCGAATAGAGAAGCTTATATTTTAGAAAAGTATTTTGGAATAAATTTAGATAGACCATTTACACTTGAAGAAATTGGTGACGAATTAAGTTTGACTCGAGAGAGAATAAGGCAGCTTAAAGAAAGAGCAATCAAAAGACTTAAATCAACAAAAAAGTCTAAATCTTTAAGATTATTTTTAGATTAAATCATGTTGTATTTTTAAAGTTAAATTCTAAAATTTCATGGTATTAGATTTGATGTCATGAAACCTTTTAATAATATATTAAAGAAATCAAAAAACTTTCGTTTTGTTATAATCAGTGATGATAATGATGTAAACGTAAATCAATGGTCTATTTCCAGTAAAAAATTATTTATTTTATCATCAATCATTTTTTTTCTTTCATTAATTTTGTTTTTTGTTTCAGCTGATTATGTTACAAAATATTTATATAATGAAAAATTAAACAACCTAAAAAATAAAAGTAATTCAATGTTAACTCTAATTATTGATCTTCAATCAACACTTGATGAGATGAGTCTAGAGGTAAATGATATTGAGGAAAAAGATAAAGCCTTAAGAACTTATGCTAATTTACCATTAGTTGATAAAGATGTTAGAAAAGTTGGTATTGGTGGATCTCAACTAAAATTTTCTCAAGATTTTGAATCATTAATTCCTGGCGTAAATTCTAAATTATCAAATATTGAAATGAATATTGATGAGCTTCAAAGAAAAATTAGACTTGAGAAAGAAAGTTATAATACAATTTATAATACAATTAAAAATAATTCTCAGAAATTATCATCCATTCCTTCTATAAGACCAGTTGAGGGTGGTTATCTTAATTCAGGTCTTGGATATAGAAAAGATCCTTTTACTGGAGAAAAAAGATTTCATCATGGTTTAGACATTTCAGCTAATAGGGGAACTGCTATCTATGCAACAGCAGATGGAAAAGTTGTTTCAGCTGGTAAATTAGGTAATTATGGAATTACAATTAAAATAAAGCATGGTTATGGTTATGATACTTTTTATGGTCATTTGCATAAAATTTTTGTAAAAAGAGGTCAAAATGTAAAACGTGGTGAGTTAATTGGTCAGGTTGGAAATACAGGTAGGTCAACCGCTAGTCATTTACATTACGAAGTTCATTATTTAGGTACTCCTCAAGACCCAGAACATTATTTTTTATCAAGAAACCTAAAATAATAATAATTATTTTTTTAATTTTTAAATGAAAAAATATTGCTAAATCTTAAAAAAAAAACTTAACTTTATTTAAAATGAATTTTACACAAAACAAAAAATATTATATTGAAACTTATGGTTGTCAAATGAATGTTTCAGATTCAGAAGTCGTGGCTGGCCTTTTAGAGAAAAGTGGGTTTTCTAAAACTGAATCAGAGAAAGATGCAAATATAATTTTTTTAAATACATGTGCTATTAGAGAACATGCTGAAGATAAAATACATTCCCGATTAGGTAGATTAAATAAAATTAAAAAAAATAAACCAGATACTATTATTGGAATTTTGGGTTGTATGGCTCAGCATGTTAAAGATGATATCCTTGAAAATAAGCCATACGTTGATTTTGTTTTAGGACCTGATTCATACAAAAGAATTCCTAAGCTACTTGAACGTCAATCAATATTAGAAACATCAATAGTTGATACTAGATTATCTAGATATGAGGTGTATGAAAATTTATTTCCATATAGAAATAATGGAGTAAATGCATGGGTGTCAATTATGCGAGGATGTGATAAATTTTGTACATTTTGCATTGTTCCTTTTACTAGAGGAAGAGAACGAAGTAGACCATTAGATAGTATAGTTAATGAAGTAAAAAAAGCTGTTGATATGGGTTTTATTGAAATTACTCTTTTAGGCCAAAATGTTAATTCATATAATCATAATAATATTTTATTTCCAAAACTTATTGATACTGTAGCTAAAATATCTGGAGTTAAAAGAATTAGATATACCTCTCCACATCCTCAAGATATTGATGAAGAGCTTTTATTTGTTATGAGAGATAATCATAACATTTGCAATTCGGTTCATTTACCTTTACAAGCTGGGTCAAATAAAATTTTGAATAAAATGAATAGAACCTATACAAAAGAAAAATTTATGATTTTATCAGATAAAATTAGAAATATTTTATCGAATTCCTCCATCACAACAGATATAATTGTTGGTTTTCCAGGTGAGTCTGAAAAAGATTTTAATGAAACATTAGATGTGATGAATTATGTTAAATTTGATTCTGCTTTTACTTTTAAATATTCATCAAGGCCTGGTACTAAAGCTGCAGAATTTGATAATCATATTTCTGAAAAATTGAAACAATACAGATTAAGTAGATTAGTAGAATTACAACAAGAACATACTTTATATAGAAATAAATTAGAAATCGGAAAAAAAGTTAATGTTCTAGTTGAAAAAAATAGTAAAAAATCAAAAAATAAATTATCTGGAAGAACAGAAAATAATAAATGGGTTATTCTTCCGAAAACAAATACAAAAATTGGTGAAATTATACCGGTGAAAATTATTGATGCTAAAGGTATTAGTTTGTTTGGTGAAAAAATAAAAAAGAAAGATGAAAATTTTGCGATTATTTAAAACTATTTTTAGTATAATTATTCTTATATCTCTTTTGGGAGTTTTAAATCAAAATATGCAACCTGTCTCAATAGATTTGTTTTTACAAAAATTTTCCAATGTACCATTGTCAACTGTAATACTTGCAACACTCGGATCCGGTATTTTTATTGGATATGTGTTATCAATATCTTCAATAATGGGTAGTAAAACAGAGGCTAGATTACACAGAAATTTAAATAAAAAACTTACTGATGAAATTAATTCTCTAAGAAATATTTCAATTAATGATGAAAATGATTTTGTGGATGAAGATGAGAGCACATAGTGAATCTATTAAATAGATTTTTCCCGAAGAAGAAAGATTCAAATAAATTATATACTGAAGCATTAGAAGCTTTGCTCGAGGGTGATATAGAGAATGCAGTTTTTAAATTAAAAGATTTGGTTCAATATGATACTAATAATATTAGAGCTTATATTCGACTTGGAGACATTTTTAGAGAAAACTTAAAAGTTGAACAAGCATTAAAAATTCATCAGTCATTAATTCTTAGAAAAAGATTATCAAAAGCTCTTCAGTGTGAGATTTATATGAGCTTAGCAAGAGATTTTTTTGAACTTAAAAAGTTTGAAAGAGTTCAATATTATATTTTAGAAATATTAAAAATAGATAAGAAGAATATTAATGCATTAAATTTTATTTTAGATATTTATATTTTACAAGAAAAATGGGATGAAGGTATTAAAATTCTAAAAAAAATTGAAAAATTCCAAGGTTTTCCAACATCTAAGAAACAATCAGAATTAATAATTAAAAAGGCAAAAGAAAGTGAAAAAAATAAATTATTTAATGATGCAATTAAATATTATAAAAAATCAATTTTAATTGATTCATCAAATTTCTTATCTCATTTAAAAATAGGAAATATTCATGAGAAAAATAAAAATCTTAATGATGCATTGGTTGAATGGAAAATTTTTGCTGAAAAATCGTTTCAAGATGGAAAACAAATCTATAACAAAATAGAAAAAGTTCTTTTTGAATTAGGTAGATTTGGTGAGATTGAAGAATTTTATAGAAGTTTGCTAAAAATAAATTCCCAGAATTCTTATGCTTTATTAGGGTTAGTAAATGTTTTAATTTCAAAAGGTGAATTTGATAAGTGTTTATCTTTAATAGATGATTTGGTTCCAGATGAAAAAAGTTTTTTATTAGTTCAATTATTAAAAATCAAAATTCATTTAAAGAAAAAAAATGAAGATAAATTATTGTCAATCCTGGATAATATTCTTTCTTCTCTAAAAGATTGATTTTAATGAAAAGCTTTTATTTAATTTTAATAATAATAAATGTTGTTCTATCTCAAGATTTAAGCAATTATTTTGAGGATGTTGAACGAGGAAATGTTGATAAAGTAAAATCTGAAATTTCAGATTTATTGATAAATTTTCCAGAAAATGATGGAGTTCTTTTTTTATCAGCACTTTTAAAAGATAGAGCTGAAGAAGCTGTTATTATTTATAAGTCAATAGTACAAAATTATCCTAATTCATCATATGCAGATGATTCACTAATAAAAATTGGAGAATATTTATATGCCAGAGGTCTTTACACTCAAGCAAGTGCTGAATTAAGAAAAATTCCTGTAAAACATTCTAAGTCTGAACATTTGCAAAGATGTATTGATCTTCAAATTAATTCATTGCTTGCTATTGGAGAAATTGATAGTGCAAAATTTTATATTAATAAATATTCAAATAATTTTACATCTTTAGATTTTAATTATGATTTTTCTTTTGAAACACCATTAATTAGTAGACCATTAAGCTCTAATTTTATTTCAAAATTAGCAGAAAGAGAAAAAACCCCATTCCTTTCACCCTCTAAAAATAACATTAATAAAACAAAATCAAATCAATCCCCAAATGAAATCTTTAAACCATATGTTGTTCAAGTTGGTGCTTTTGGTTCTAAAAAAAATGCAATAAAACAATCTCAATTAATAAATGAGAATGGATTTAATGCAGAAGTATGGCCAATATCGGTTAATAACAAAGATCTCTTTGCAGTTCAAATTGCAAGGTTTGCTACATTTGAAGAAGCTAATTTGATAGCGGAAAAACTTAAAGATAAAATGAAATTAAGCTTCTTAATAATAAATAGGCCACTAAAGTAAAAAGTAATTTTTTGGGAATGATTGTGTGGCTGGTGCTCACCTCGGTCTTCAAAACCGTTGTCTCATTTAATAGATGAGAGGTAAGTTCGATTCTTACGCGTTCCCGCAAATTATAAAAAATGAAAAATAAAATAAAATTTAATTTTTTTAAAAAATATTATTTAAT
>CENP01032593.1_pt1 | contig 155354 bp, 147 predicted proteins | sample 361281 | NCBI WGS metagenome assembly CENP01 (sample SAMEA2591122, study PRJEB7988) | marine metagenome | biome: marine biome (ENVO:00000447); feature: deep chlorophyll maximum layer (ENVO:xxxxxxxx); material: saline water (ENVO:00002010), including plankton (ENVO:xxxxxxxx) | depth 70 m
AGTGACTTATTTTGTATACATATTTTAGAATTAGAATTATTATAATTTGAATTTCATTAGATAGTTGATTATTATTTAAATTGAAAAATTTGAAATTGTTTGTAGCAATCCTGAAATGATGAAACCGACAGATACAAAAAATCCTGATTACTATCATAAGGTTGTTGATTGTCAATGGGCTTGCCCGGCGCATACTCCAGTTCCCGAATATATTAGATTAATTGCCCAAAGAAAATATACTGAGGCTTACATGGTTAACTGGGAATCAAATGTTTTCCCAGGAGTGCTTGGAAGAACATGTGATAGACCTTGTGAGCCTGCTTGTAGAAGGGTCAGAGTAGAAGAAGAACCCGTGGCAATATGCAGACTTAAAAGAGCAGCTGCTGATAACAAATCAGATATCACAGATCAACTACCAATTATACCCTCTCAAAAAAATGGAAAAAAAATTGCTTTAATAGGGGGCGGTCCTGCCTCTCTTACAGTTGCAAGGGACTTAATGCCGTTAGGTTATAATTGTACAGTTTACGAAAAAGATCCACAAGCGGGCGGCTTAATGAGAACAAATATACCATCATTTCGTTTACCTGAAGGTGTCATAAATGAAGAAGTTGATAGAATACTTAATTTTGGAGTAATACAAAGATTTAATGAGAATGTAACTAGTTTAAAATCTATTTTAGATAAGGACTATGATGCAATATTTATTGGTACAGGTGCTCCGAAAGGTAAAGATCTTGATATACCTGGACGTGATATCGCAAGTGATAATATTCATGTCGGGATTGATTGGCTAACAAGCGTTGCATTTAAACATACTGAAAAAATCGGTAAAAAAGTTGTTGTTATCGGAGGTGGTAATACAGCAATGGACTGCTGCAGAACTTCTCTAAGACTTGGTGGCACGGATGTAAAAGTTACTGTGAGAAGTCCAAAAAATGATATGAAAGCGTCAGACTGGGAAATAGAAGAAGCTGAATTGGAAGGTATCCCAATATTTGATAATCACTCCCCAAAGGAATTCGTAACTGAGAACGGTAAACTAACAGGTGTTTTATTTGAAAAAATGAAAGCGGAATATATTAATGATAAAAGGAAGCTAATTGCGACCGGTGAAACAGTCTTTTTTGAGTGCGATGATGTTCTTCTAGCGATAGGCCAAGAAAATTCCTTTCCTTGGATTGAAAGGGATATTGGAGTTGACTTCAATCAGTGGGAACAACCAATAGTAGATAAGATTACATTCCAATCTACTAATCCGGAAATATTCTTTGGAGGAGACGCAGCATGGGGACCCGAAAATATTATATGGGCAGTTGCTCATGGTCATCAAGCTGCGATCTCAATTGATAATTTCTGTAATAATATTGATTTAAAAACAAGACCAGATCCACTAACAAATCTTGTAAGTCAAAAAATGGGGATTCACGAATGGTCTTATCCCAATGATATATCTAATTCTGATCGGTTTGCTGTACCCCATGCCGAAAAATCACTTTCTATTTCAGATATAAATATGGAAGTTGAATTAGGCTATGATGAAAATCTGGCTCTCGAGGAAGCTCAAAGGTGCCTCAATTGCGATATTCAAACAGTTTTTGCTGAAAGCTTATGTATTGAATGTGATGCTTGTGTTGATATATGCCCAATAGATTGTATTAACTTTACTCAAAATGATACAGAAGAAAATTTAAGAAATAATCTGACTGTTCCAGCCCTTAATCTAACTCAAGACATATTAGTCTCTGATACATTAAAAACTGGTCGCGTAATGGTAAAAGATGAAGATCTGTGCCTTCATTGCGGACTTTGTGCTGAAAGGTGTCCAACTGGTGCATGGGATATGCAAAAATTTACATACATTGAGGCCCATGCTGAACAGAGTAAGATTTTTGAATATGTCGAATAATATCTCATATAACGAACTGGTTATAAAATTTGCTAATGTAAATGGCTCTGGTTCGGCAAGTGCTAATACTTTCTGTGCAAAATCTTTATACCGAATGGGTATTCCTATATCTGCAAAAAATGTTTTTCCATCAAATATACAGGGGCTTCCTACATGGTATGAAATTACAGTATCGGAGAGCGGTAAATTAGCAAGAAAAGAAAAGATAGATGTTATGATTGCTATGAACGCACAGACATATAAAACTGATATTGAAGCGGTTAATGTCGGCGGAACTTTTATTTATGACAATAGTATAAAGCGACAGTTTTCACGAGATGATATTAGAGTAATCGGAATACCCATTGCAAGATTATGCGCTCAGGAATACTCAGATGCAAGACAAAGGCAACTATTTAAAAATATTGTTTATCTTGGAAGTTTAAGTTTACTTATTGGAATTGATTTGGACGTAATAGAAAAACTACTTAGTGAACAATTTAAAAGTAAAAAAAATTTATTAGAAGCAAACTTCAAGGCACTTAGTATTGGAAGAAAATACGTACAGGAGAATATAGCTTATCCATTAGAAATGCAGGTTAGAAAATGTAATAAAAATGTTAATAAAATTATGATAAACGGTAATGAAGCTGCTGCTTTGGGTGCACTTTATGGAGGTGCAACTGTCGCTTCATGGTATCCTATTACACCTTCAACGTCGTTAGTTGAAGCATTTGAAAAACATGCTAATAAATTAAGAAAAATCTCAACGGGAGAACTTAATGTTGCAGTTATCCAGGCTGAAGATGAACTATCCGCTATTGGAATGGCAATTGGTGCTAACTGGAATGGGTCGAGAGCGTTCACAGCAACATCAGGACCTGGCATCTCTCTGATGGGTGAATTTTTAGGCCTTGCGTATTTTGCAGAAATTCCATTAGTACTATTTGATATTCAAAGAGGTGGACCTTCAACAGGTATGCCGACACGAACTCAACAATCTGATTTAATGACCTGTGCTTATGCATCACACGGTGATACAAAACAAATTCTATTGCTTCCATCAGATCCCTATGAATGCTTTGAATTTGGATATAAATCCTTTGATCTTGCGGAACAACTTCAAACTCCAATTATGGTCCTAAGTGATCTTGATATAGGAATGAATGATTGGGTTGTAGATGAACTCACTTGGAATGAGGATTATAAACATAATCGCGGTAAGTTAATTAATTCTGATGATATTGAAAAACTTAGGGAGTTTGCAAGATATCGAGATATTGATGATGATGGTATTCCATATAGAACAATTCCAGCAACAAACCCAGAATATGGTGCATTTTTTACAAGAGGAACGTCCCATACAGATACTGCAGGCTATACGGAAGATGGCAGGATACATGCTGAAATGTTACTGAGGATAAATAAAAAATTTATCACTGCAAAACAATTACTCCCACAACCGATTATTAATATAAATAGTCCTAAATCCAAAATTGGTATTATTAATTTTGGAAGTACAACCGTTGCGCTAAATGAGGCAATTGACAAACTTAGCTCTCAAGGAATTGGAGTAAATCATCTGCGAATACGAGCTTTTCCATTTTCGGAAGGAATTAGAAATTTTATTGAAACCCATGACTTTGTTTTTATATTAGAACAAAATAGAGATGCACAAATGAAAACTTTACTAATATCTGAAGAGCAAATTGAGCCAAAAAAACTTATTTCATTGCTAAATTTTGATGGAATGCCCTTAACCTCAAATTTTATTGTTGATGGCATGCAACAAGCAATACATGATAATAAAAATATTAAAAAAAGTATTTCACCTCCAATAAAGATTGTTTAAAATGACTTTTATTAAAAAACCAATTTTTCGACATCCATCCCTTCCAAAAAATGCAATTGGTCTGACTTATAGAGATTATGAGGGTATTGTTTCAACTCTATGTGCAGGTTGTGGACATGACTCAATTACAGCATCGATTATTGATGCCTGCTTCGAATTATCCTTACCGGCTCATCAAATAGCAAAATTATCAGGAATTGGGTGCTCCTCAAAAACCCCCAATTATTTCTTAAATAATTCTCATGGATTTAATTCTGTGCATGGTAGAATGCCATCTGTTGCAACAGGAGCAAATCTTGCAAATCGGGATCTAACATATATTGGAGTTTCAGGTGATGGAGATACTGCATCCATAGGTTTAGGACAATTTTGCCATGCAATTAGAAGACAATTAAATCTCACATATATTCTTGAAAATAATGGAACATATGGCCTAACTAAAGGCCAATTTTCAGCTACAAACGATAAAGACTCAAAGAATAAGAAAGGACAAGATAATCCATTTGGAGCAATAGATCTTGCAGTTATGGCAATTGAACTCGGTGCGGGTTTTGTCGCAAGAAGTTTTTCAGGAGATAAAGAGCAGTTAGTCCCACTCATAAAAGCAGCAATAGCATATGATGGATTTGCGATTATTGATATAATATCACCCTGCGTAACTTTTAATAATCACTCATATTCAACCAAAAGCTATGACTATATTCGTGAACATAGATCGCTTTTTGGTGATTTGGATTTTATTCCTGAAGAAGAAACAATAGAAACTAGTTATAAAGAGGGTGATTCAGTCTCTTTAAAGCTTCATAATGGAAGTGAAATTGATTTTAAGAAACTTGGAGGAGATCACGATCCCACAGATCAAAAACTTGTTTTGAATACTTTAAGAGAAAATCGAGCGGCTGGAAAGGTTGTTACTGGATTACTATATGTCGACCCAAATAAAATAGATCTTCATAAAACATTAAATACCACAAATGAGCCATTAAATTCAATATCCATGGAAACGCTCTGCCCTGGTATCGAGGAGCTCGAAAAACTGAATAATATTTTTAAGTAGGTAAGGCTCAATATTCCCTATATTTTTTGAAAAAATGTTGTTCTCATCTAATTCAAAAAAATCTTGATATAAATAAACTTCTATTTATGTATAGCTCTGCTGTCAACATCCAGTGCGGCTTCCTTAAGACTTTCGGTAAGAGTTGGATGAGCATGACAGGTTCTTGCAATATCCTCTGAAGAGGCTCCAAATTCAATCGCAATTGTAGCTTCTCCAATTAAATTACCAGCATCAGAACCGATAATATGTATTCCGTGTACTTTATCATCTATAGCATCTGATAAGATTTTAACAAACCCTTCCGTTTGGTTATTAACCTTCGCACGACCATTGGCAATGAATGGAAATTTACCAACTTTATAGTCTATTTTTTCTTCTTTTAATTGCTCTTCAGTTTTTCCAACACTTGCGATTTCTGGATCACAATATATCACAGATGGAATTGCTTCATAATTAACATGACCATATTTTCCTGATATAATATCTGCAACTGCAACACCTTCCTCCTCTGCTTTGTGAGCAAGCATTGGTCCACTAATTACGTCACCAATTGCATAGATATTTTTCTTGTTAGTTTGATAATCTTTATTTACCTTTATCCTTTTTAACTCGTCTTGATCAATTCCTACAATTTCAAGGCCAAGCCCTTCTGTATATGGTTTTCTTCCAACAGACTGCATAACAATATCACTTGATAACTCCATTTTTTCATTATTTTCAATATTGCTTAATAAAACTTTTAATTTATCTTTTTCTTTCTCAACACTCTCTACCTTAGTGTTTAGAATAAACTTCATACCCTTCTTCTCTAGTATTTTTTTTAAATAAACAGCACATTCTGTGTCTGTATTAGGCAGAATTCTATCAAATGCCTCCACAAAGGTTACATTCGAACCTAACCTTGCCCACACAGAACCTAATTCAATACCAATATATCCAGCACCAATTATCAGTAGACTGTCAGGAACGTTGCCTATACTTAGGCCCCCTGTAGATGAAATTATATTTTTTTCATCAATCTCAACTCCTGGAATAGTATTATGTGTTGAACCTGTTGCAATTATGATATTATCGGCATTATATTGTTCTTCAGATTTTCCATTGATAACCTTTATTTCATTATCTGATATAATCGAAGCAGAGCCTTTAATAGATGTAATCTTATTTTTTTTAAATAAAAACTGGATGCCTTCAGTATTGGACTTGATCATACTCTCTTTATAATTGAGCATTTCATTTATATCTATTGATGTCTTTGATGTAATACCCATCTTTGAAAACTCATTGTTTGATTGCTCATACATATGTGAGGCGTGAAGGAGCGCTTTTGAGGGTATACAACCAATATTAAGGCAGGTACCTCCAAAATTTTTATTTTTTTCAATGATGGCAACTGAATGACCGTTTTGGGCTAACCTAATTGCACAGACATAGCCCCCAGGACCAGAGCCTATAACGATACTATCAAAATTATTTTTCATTGGCACACTCCACTTTAAAATAAATCTATAAGATAATCTGCTGGGTCATCTATACATTTACGGATATATTCAAGGAAACTTACAGCCTCAGCACCATCGATAACTCTATGATCATAACTTAGTGCAAGATACATCATGGATCTAATTTCAATCTTATCATTTATTACCACAGGTCTTTTTTCAATTTTGTGCATACCGAGTATTGCAGATTGAGGTGGATTAAGAATGGGAGTTGACATCATAGATCCATAAATACCGCCATTTGTGATGGTAAATGTACCACCTTGCATATCATCGATTTTTAGTGTGTCATTTCTTGCATTTATACCCAATCCTAGCACCTCTATTTCTATCTCGGGTATAGAAAGTTCCTCTGCATTTTTTACCACTGGTACACATAAGCCCTTCTCAGTTGCAACCGCGATACCAATGTTTATATATTTCTTATAAACAATATCAGTACCTCTAACCTCCGAATTGACAGCTGGGTATTTTTTTAGTGCTTCTATACAAGCTTTTGCAAAGAAGCCCATAAAACCTAACTTTACATTATATTTCTCTTGGAACTTATCTTTATATTTTTCTCTAATTTTAAGAACATTTGTCATATCAACTTCATTAAATGTCGTTAGTATAGCAGCAGTATTCTGAACTTCTTTAAGACGGTTTGCGATTGTTTGTCTTAATTTTGTCATAGGAACTATTTCTTCATTCTCACTAGATGATGGTTTATGTTTATTACTTGATTGTGTTTGTTTTTCAGTAACCCCCTTGATAACATCCTGTTTCAGAATTTGACCATCTCTCCCAGAACCATTTATCACATTAATATCTACCTTATTTTCGGCAATTATTCTTTGTGCAGACGGTGAAGGAACTCTTTTTGTTTCTATTTTTATAGGATTTTTATTTTTTTTCTCTGATTCCTCGGTTGGTTGCGTACGTTCTTCAATATCACCAATTGTACCAATGATTGTTCCAACCTCAACTGTATCACCCTCTTTAAATAAATGTTTTCCGATAAAACCATCTGACGGAGCTGGAACTTCTATGGCAACCTTGTCCGTTTCAAGAGCAACGATTGGTTCATCAGCTTCAACCTTATCACCAGGATTCTTTAGCCACTTTCCTATAGTAGCCTCTGATATTGACTCTCCAAGCTCCGGTATTTTAATCTCGATTGTCATTTGATTTCCTTTTTTATATTCGGCGTGAAAACTCTTTTAAATATATTTTCTAATTGTGCTTTATGATTTGCCATCAAACCCGTTGCCGTAGATGCAGACGCAGCTCTTCCAACATATTTTATTGTTTCTGGTTTAACATCTCGCTTCGAAAATAAGTCATCAATATTTTCTTTCATATATGCCCAACCACCCATATTTTTTGGTTCTTCTTGACACCAAATGATTTCTTTTATATTTTTATGTCTATTCAATTCTTTGAGTAAACCATTTTCAGGGAATGGATATAGTTGCTCAACCCTTAATATATATGTATTTGAGTCTTTATATTTTTTTCTTTCTTCATATAAATCATAGTATATACGCCCTGAACATAGAATGAGTTTCTCAATACTACTATTTTTAATTAATTGTTCATGATCATCATCCCATAAAAGCCTATGAAAAGTTTCACCAACAGAGAATTGGTTTATATTTGATACAGCATTTTTATTTCGTAAGAGGCTTTTAGGTGTCATTATAACGAGTGGTTTTCTAAAGTTTCTATGAATTTGCCTTCTCAAAATATGGAAATAGTTCGCAGGAGTTGTACAATTTGCAACTTGTATATTATCCTCAGCACATAATTGGAGGAATCTCTCTAATCTTGCTGATGAGTGTTCTGGACCTTGACCTTCATATCCATGAGGTAGTAGTAAAACTAAACCACACATTCTTAACCATTTGGCCTCACCTGAACATATAAATTGATCAATAATTACCTGTGCACCATTCGCAAAATCTCCAAATTGTGCCTCCCAAAGTGTAAGTGTACTTGGTCGGGCAAGACTATAACCATATTCAAAGCCAAGAACAGCCTCCTCTGAAAGCATTGAATTTATGACATCAAACTTTGACCCATTTTGTGATAAATGATTAAGTGGGATCAGTCTGCTTTCATTTTCTTGATCGTGAAGTACCGAATGTCTATGTGAAAATGTTCCCCTCTCTGAGTCTTGACCGGAGAGTCTTACCGAAACACCCTCGTCAATTAAGGATCCATAAGCTAAAGCTTCCGCTGTCGCCCAATCGATATTCTTTCCATTATTTATTGAATTAATTCGTTCTGAGAGCACTCTGGTAAGTGTCTTGTGAATGTTAAAATCCGGAGGAATGTCATATAAAATATTACCAATAGTACGCAGTTTATCAACTGGTATTCCAGTTACACCTTTTCTCTCTCCGTTGTCCGGTAAACTGAAGCCCTTCCAAGCCCCGTCAAGCCAATCCGCCTTGTTTGGTTTGTAATTATTCGCCTTTTCAAAATCTAAGTCTAAGTTGACTTTGAAATCTTTTTGTAGCTTATCTAATAAATCAGAGTCTATTAGATCTTCCGAGATAAGCTTATCTGAATATATTTTTGTAGTTGTTTTGTGACTTCTAATTTCCTTATACATAAGAGGCTGCGTAAAGGATGGTTCATCTCCCTCATTATGACCAAATCTACGATAACAGATCATATCAATAACAACCGGTTTATTAAATTTTTGCCTAAATTCTGTTCCAACTTTAGCAGCATAAACAACAGCTTCTGGATCATCTCCATTAACGTGGAAGATAGGTGCATCAACCATCTTTGCAACATCTGATGGGTATGGTGATGATCGAGCATATCCGGGGGAGGTTGTAAATCCGATTTGATTATTTACAATAAAGTGAATTGACCCTCCTGTTTTATGTCCCTTTAATCCTGATAGACCCAAGCATTCTGATACAATTCCCTGCCCTGCAAATGAAGCGTCACCATGTATTAAAAGTGGTAAAACTTTATTTCTATTTGTATCTTTCATTTCATCTTGTTTTGCTCTAACTTTTCCTAAAACAACTGGGTCAACGGCTTCTAGGTGTGATGGATTTGCTGTCAAAGATAAGTGGACATTATTACCATCAAATTTTCTATCAGAAGATGCCCCTAAGTGATACTTTACATCACCAGATCCTTCCACGTCAGCTGGGTTTGAACTACCCCCTTTAAATTCATTAAAAATTGCTGACATTGGTTTTTGCATAACATTTGCTAAAACGTTGAGTCGCCCCCTATGTGGCATTCCAATTACAATATCACTTACACCAAGATTTCCACCCCTTTTTATAATTTGCTCGAGGGCAGGAATCATAGACTCAGCACCATCTAAGCCAAATCTTTTTGTACCAGTATATTTTCGTGCGCAAAATTTTTCAAACCCCTCAGCTTCAACTAACTTTGAGAGGATTGCTTTTTTTCCTTCAGAAGTAAATGATATCTGTTTATCAGCACCTTCAATTCGTTCTTGGATCCATGATTTTTGTTCTGGATCTGTTATATGAAGAAATTCAACACCAAGGGTTGAACAATATGTTCTTTTCAGTATGTCTAGCATCTCATTGACTGTTGCAAATTCTTGTCCTAAAACAAAATCAATATAGATTTTTCTATCTCTATTTTTACTGTCAAATCCATATGTCTCTGGCATTAGCTCAGGATGATTTAATTTTTTTTCAATATTCAGTGGGTCAAGATCTGCGATAAGATGTCCCCGCATTCTGTATGCTCTAATCATCATTAAAGCTCTTATTGAGTCTATTGTAGCCGATCTGATTTGACTTGATGATAAAGATGAATTGACTTCATTTGCCATACCATAAATTTTAACATCAATATCTGATTTTGGTGCATTCACTTCAGGAAATGAAGGAATGTCATTAAATTCTGACATAGGCAGGATTGATTTACCTACTATTGAGTCCTCTCCTTTCGGCATAGTTGAGAAGAAATCCTGCCAACTTTTATCTACCGAGGAATTATTTTTTTTATATTTGTGAAATAAGCTTTCAATATAACTAGAGCTAGGTCCATACAAAAATGTGTTATCATTTTCGATATAATTTTTTTTCTTATCAAGCATTTATGTAAAAAACTATTAGTCCAGTAAATATACGCATCAGTGTATCTGTTTAGAATTGTTATAATTTAAAATTTATATATATCCTATACGATTTAGGTAATGCTATTTTTCGTATATGTCAAGTGAAGTATTACCTTGTAAATATAATTATCTTTGAGTTAATTTTATTATTTTTTATTAGGTTCAGCCTTTAAAAAAAATAACTAAATGGATTTTATAGAAAGTTAGACAAAATATTATTATTTTTAATACTAAAAATTATATATATCACTTGCCCAATTGTTATAAGTATTATTTAATAACGTGTTTATATTTGATAATAATCCACAGAACAAATAAATGCCGAACAAAAAACCAATAATAAAAGTACAAGATATATATAAAAGTTTTGGAGATTTAAATGTCTTAAATGGAGTCAGCCTCAATGCATATGCAGGTCAAGTAATCAGTATAATTGGTCCTTCAGGGTCAGGAAAATCAACGCTTCTTCGTTGTATTAATCTACTAGAATATAGTGACTCTGGTGAAATATTATTTGAAGATGATAAAATAGTTTGGAAAAAAAATAAAAATTATAGAATTCCAGCTAGTAAGTCCCAAGCAATTAAGCACAGAACTAAAATATCGATGGTGTTTCAGCAATTTAATCTGTGGTCACATATGAATATCATGCAAAATATTACGGAGGCGCCAATATCAGTTCTGGGAAGATCGAAAAAATATGCACAAGATACAGCAATTGAATTATTAAAAAAAGTTGACCTTTATGATAAAGCATATGAATACCCTCTTAATCTATCAGGAGGGCAGCAACAAAGAGCGGCAATTGCAAGAGCTCTTGCCATGGAACCGGAAGTAATACTTTTTGATGAACCCACTTCGGCATTAGACCCTGAATTAGAACAAGAGGTAATTCAAGTAATCAAAAATCTCGCAAAGGAAGGTAGAACGATGATACTTGTTACACATGATATGAAACTTGCAAAAGATGTATCTAACTATATACTATTTATTGACAAAGGGTTAATAGCTGAAGAAGGAGATCCGAACAGTATTTTTGTTAATACAAAGACTGAAAGGCTAAAAAAATTTCTGGAATCGACTAATTTTAATTAACAATGAAAGGAAATAAAATGAAAAAAATCATTTTATCAATATTTATATTAGCAGTTTTCATATTACCTGTTTCTGCTGATACAATTAGAATGGGTACTGAAGGCGCATATCCACCTTATAATTTTATCAATGATAATGGAGAAATTGATGGTTTTGAGAGAGACCTTGGAGATGAACTTTGTGCTAGAGCCAAGCTCGATTGTGAATGGGTTCAAAATGATTGGGATTCAATCATACCAAATCTAGTTTCAGGAAATTATGATACCATTATAGCTGGCATGAGCATTACAGATGAAAGGGATGAGGTAATTGATTTTACTCAAGACTATCTTCCTCCAGATCCGTCTTCGTATATTACACTTAGCTCAGGTAACAAAGCAGCATATATAGGTGTTGTAGCAGCACAAACAGCAACTATTCAGGCGAGCCATGTTGCGGCTTCTGGAGCTATTTTAGTAGAATTTTCAACCCCTGATGAAACCATTTCTGCACTTAGAAATGGAGAGGTTGATGCAGTGATGGCTGATAAAGCATTCCTGAAACCTATAGTTGCCGAGTCAAATAATGAAATAAAATTCATTGCAAAAGATGTTTACATAGGTGGTGGCGTTGGCATGGGTATAAGAGAATCAGATACATCACTTAAAGATACTTTTAACGCAGCAATAGACTCCATGAAGGCAGATGGAAGTCTAAACGCTTTAATTGATAAGTGGGAAGGAATCTCAGAAGGTAGATATTAGTAATACCTTTTTCTGATTGATCTTTAATATGGGGGACATTATGTCCCCCAAAAACTCTGTAATTATATGTTTGAATATTGCTCTGATCCGAGTATTTTAGCTACTTTTGACTGGTTTAGCTGTTATTTGACAAATGGAAAACATCTTCTATTTTACAAATCATTTGCTCTTATTATTTTATTACTTCTAATTACTGCCCCTTTAGCAATTCTTCTAGGTCTTCTAGCTGCTGTGGGAATAAAATCAACAAGTTTTTTATTAAGAGCCATTAGTAAAACTTATGCAAATATTGTAAGAGGAATTCCTGATATAATTTTCTTTTTATTTATACCAATAACAATTGATCAAGTGATTGAATTTTCACGACATAAAATCAAATGTCCTAATGTATTAGAAAGTGTGTGGCAAGGTAATGATTTTATTGTTTGTAGCGCAGCAAAGCTTCCCTTAAATTCAGATCCACAATGGATCCACGATATATATGGCTTCTCTTTAGCTATTTTATCTTTCACAATAGTATATGGAGCATTTGCAGCAAATACTTTTTATGGCGCTATGAATTCCGTTGCCCAATCCCAAGTTGATACAGGAAAATCATTTGGAATGAACAGACGTCAAATATATTTTAGCATTATTTTTCCTCAAATGTGGAGATATGCCTTACCAGGGCTATCAAATTTATGGATGCTACTAATAAAATCAACTCCACTTCTCTTCTTACTTGGTATTCAAGATATTGTCTATTGGGCAAGAGAACTTGGTGGATCAAAAACTTCTATATTTCAATACCCCCATTCGGATTGGCGAATATGGTATTTTATTACATTATTAGTATTCTATCTTCTTCTAACAAAAGTAAGCGAAAATATTATAAAAAAAATCTCAAAAAAATTATATATCCCAATTTAAGAAGGTAATTGATGTATTGCGAAACAACATTCAATGATTATATGTTTAGGTCATTAGGTATCGGAGAGAGACTACTTCCAAAAACCGATATCACTCTCTGTGACCAAATAATACTTATTGGTAGTGGAATAATCTGGAACTTATATTATTGTCTCATTGCACTCAGTTTAGGTTTTATTTTTTCAATACTAATAGCAATAGTTAGAAATAATAATTATCGTATATTCTCGAAAATTACCAATATTTATGTTTTCATATTTAGAGGATCTCCGCTATTTATTCAATTTTTTTGTGCATATGAAATATTTGTTTTACTTCCAAAAATTGGAATTGATATAAATTTATTATTTACAACTATAACAATTCAAACAAGTTGGTTAACCAAGGCTTGGTTAGGGGCATTGATAGTGCTATTCCTAAATACTACCGCCTATAGCTCTGAAATATTTTATGGCGCTCTCAAATCCATACCTAAGCATGATATTGAGGCTGCAGATGCTTTTGGTTTATCAAATTATAGAAAATATAAGAAAATTATCCTACCAACTATGCTCAGAAATGCATGGTCATCATACACAAATGAAGCTATTTTTTTATTTCATGCAACCACATTAGTTTTTTTTAGTAGCTTTCCAGCTTGGGGTCAATCTGGTGATGCCTTATATTATGCAAATTATTTTGCCGATAAAACGTTTAACCCCTTCATACCCTATCCTATTATAGCAGGATATTTTATATTTATTACTCTGGTTTTAATTATTATTTTTAATTTAATAAATATTCGTTTTAACAGACATCAGCCAAAGGATAGAAAAAAATCTATTAAATTTCTAAGTAATATGATTAGATGAAAAAAATTTAACCCTTAATTGATACTATTTCGTATATATTACAAATAATTTTTACTATTAGAATATAACGCTGGTTCCTAAAATGAAAAAATTTAAGTCTGTATTATGGTCTATCCTCATACTAATTATAATAGCAGGTTGGATTGGCTCAGGATATTTAACTAAATCTGAAGTAGTGATTGAGAAAACTAACCCTACGGAAAAGATTAACTTCAATGTAGAATACATAGTTAGTAACACACAAAATTTTGTAGATACAATTAAAGTGATTGCAAAAACTGAAGCCCTCTCAGTTATTGAATTACGTTCACAAACTGACGGAGTAATAAAAAAAATACATAATAATAAAGGGGACGAAGTAAATAAAGGGGACGTAATTTGTGAAATTGAAAAAAATGACAGAGAAGAGATACTCAATTCAGCAAAAGCAAATTTTTATGATGCTCAAATTAAATATAATTCAAAATTAAAATTAGTTGAACAAGATTTTATTTCAAAAAATAGTCTAATTAGTGAAAAAACAAATTTAGAAAAAACAAGAGCTGAGCTTAAAAAAGCAGAATTACAAATTGATTACTTGAAAACTACATCGCCTCTAACAGCGATAATAGATGATATCCCCCATCAAGAGGGAGAACTTCTCTCTAAGGGAGATATTTGTGCAATCCTTGTAAACCACGATCCAATTGTTGTTAGTGGGAATGTATCTGAAAAAAATATCTCGAAATTTAAAGTTGGTATGCCAACAAGAGTATCTTTTATAGATGGTAGCCAAAGAAATGGAGAGGTAACATATATTTCAAATATAGCTGAACCAGCAACAAGATCGTTTACAATAGAAGTAACAGTTAAAAATAATAGAAATATAATTAGAGTTGGAACAACAGCCGAAATATTTGTTGAAAAAGAAATGAAGAATATACATCTCATACCCTCTTCAATATTAAGTCTAAGTGATAATGGTATCATTGGTATCAAGATAATTAAAAATGATAATACCGTAGATTTTATTCCAGTGGATATATCAAATCTCAATAATGATGGGGCTTATATATCAAATTTACCACAATCTATAAAAGTTATAACTGCTGGCCAAGATTATGTCATACCAGGTGAAAAAGTAACTGGAACATTAGATACCAAGAGTTATTATGACTAGAATATTAGAAATACTTCAATCGCAGCCGAGAACAATTCTAACCTTATTATTAGCACTTATTATTGGTGGTATATATTCATACATAAGCATACCAAAAGAGGCGAATCCAGATATTGATATTCCTGTATTCTATGTTTCAGTTCCTCAAGCTGGAATCAGTGCACAAGATTCAGAAAGATTAATATTACGTCCGCTTGAAAATAAGTTAAAGGGTATGGATGGCTTAAAAGAAATTCAATCTATTGGCTCTGAAAATTATGGGGCTGTTGTTTTAGAATTTGATATAAATATTGATAATGAAAAAACTTTAGCTGATATCAGATCGAAATTATCAGAAGTTGAATCAGAGCTACCAGATGAAGCAAGTGATCCCAAAGTAACTGAGGTTAATTTCTCCCTTATACCATCAATTATAATTACGGTTTCGGGTAATGTTCCAGAAAGGACACTCAATAAATATACAAATCAGCTACAAGATGAAATTGAAGAAATCGATACAGTGCTCAGTGCAGATTTATCAGGCTCAAGAGATGAAATGGTTGAAGTAATAATTAATACATCCAAACTCGAATCCTATAACTTAACTGCTCTTGAGTTAATAAATGCGATCAATATGAACAATAAAGTAGTATCAGCAGGATCAATCGAAAATGATAGTGGCAAATTCAATATTAAAGTTCCAGGTCTATTTAAAAGTATTAATGATGTATACTCGATACCGGTAAAAAGGGAAGGTGACATAATAATAACCCTTGGAGATATTGCTGAAATTAAGAGAACTTACGAAGACCCAACTGATTTTAGTAAATTTAATGGAAAACAGGCAATCTCAATAAACGTTGTAAAAAGACTGGGTACTAATATTATTGAGAATAATAAAAAAGTCAAAAATGCAGTTAATAACTTTACGATGGATTGGCCAGATATAATTGAAGTTGATTTCTCTTTTGACCAATCAAAAAATATTTTTGAGGTATTAAAATCTCTCGAGGCAGCTATTTTAACTGCCATTATTCTTGTTATGATCACAATAATTTCAGTTCTTGGAATTGGACCAGCTCTTCTAGTCGGTCTCGGTATTCCTATTACTTTTACTATCAGTTTTTTAATAATCAACTTACTTGGAATGACTGTAAACATTATGGTTCTTTTCGGGTTGGTTCTGACAGTTGGTATGCTGGTCGATGGAGCTATTGTAGTAGTTGAATATGCAAAAAAATTAATTGAAAGTGGTGTAAATAGACAGCAGGCATTTCTCACTTCCTCAAAAAGAATGTTATGGCCCATAATTGCATCAACAGGCACAACTCTTGCAGCCTTTTTACCAATGTTACTATGGCCTGGTGTTGCCGGTCAATTCATGAGTTACCTACCAATCATGGTCATAATTGTACTAAGTTCTGCATTGGCGACAGCCCTAATTTTCATTCCAGTAATAGGATCACTTAGAAGCAAAAAAGATACAAATAAGGAAAATACTTTATCTTATATCAACAAAGATAACAAATATATCAAGTTACTAAAGTTTTTAGTATATAGACCAATTTTAGTCATAATAAGTGCATTGGTTTTAGGCTATATAATTTTTACTAGTTATTTGAAGTTTAATAATGGAATTGATTACTTTGTTGAGCAAGAGCCTGAAGAAGCTGTGATTTTTATATCAGCACGAGGTAACTTATCCTTGAATGAAACTAAAACAATAATTGATGAAGTAGAGGGTCGAATTCTAGATGTGGAAGGTATCAAGAACTTTAATACAAAATCTAATATTCAAGATAATAGCAATCCGGGCGATGAGCAAGATAAACCAGTCGATGCAATTGGTCAGATCAGTATAGAATTTGAAGATTATAAACTTAGGAATAAAGCAAAATATATTTTTGAAAAAATAATTGAAAATACAAGAGATATACCTGGAATTAATATTGAAATTAGACAAGTAGAGGGTGGTCCACCAACAGGAAAAGATATTAGGCTTGAAATAACATCTGCAGATTATCCCACTGCAAAAAATGCTACAAAAGTTATAAGAGAATACTTTGATAATAATGTAACTGGTATTAAAGACATCGAAGACACAAGGCCATTACCTGGTGTTGAATGGGCAATAAACGTTGACCGAGAAAAAGCTGGTATTTATAATACAGACTTATCAACTATTGGATCAATTATTAGACTTGTTACTAACGGAATTCTTGTTGGTAATTACAGACCCGATGACTCCGAGGAAGAGATTGAGATTAGAGCTCGCCTGCCACAGATAGACAGAAATATTGATCAATTAGATAAACTGAATATTGAAACAGTAGATGGTTCAATTCCAATCGGAAATATCATAACAAAAAAATATAGAGACTCAGTATCAGTAATTAATAAACTTAACGGTAAGTTCGCTTTTGTTGTAAAAGCTAATACAAATTTAGATGTAAATACTGATAGAAAAGTTGCAGAGATTAATCAATGGCTATCTGATCAAGATTGGCCAGAAAATATAAAATTTAAATTTAGAGGAGCAGATGAAGAACAAAAAGAAGCAGGTGCTTTTCTTGGTAAGGCGGCTCTTGGTGCCCTAGCTTTGATGTTTTTAATATTAATTACTCAATTCAATAGCTTCTATCAAACCTTCCTCACATTATTTACGGTCGTGCTGTCCGTTTTTGGTGTCATGATTGGTATTATGATTACAGGGCAAACATTTTCAATAATAATGACTGGAACTGGCATTGTTGCACTAGCTGGAATTGTAGTTAATAATGCAATAGTCTTTATAGATACCTACAATACAAACTTAAAAGATATAAGTGATCCCATAAAAGCTGTAATACAAACTGCAAGTGAACGCCTCAGACCAATCCTCCTTACGACTATAACAACTATTATGGGTCTTATCCCAATGGCGACTCAAATTACGTTTGATTTTCTTGATAGAGACATTCTAATTGGCGGTGTAACCTCATCTTGGTGGGTGCAAATGTCAACTGCAATTATTTTTGGATTGTCATTTTCTACAATACTAACATTAATATTACTTCCAACAATGCTAGTACTTCCTACGGTAATTAAGTCACGAAAACTAAGAACCCGGAACCATTAAAACTTGTCCAGGAAATATTAGATCAGGATCTACTATCTGGTTTGAATTAGCTAAATACAAGACTGTATACTGCATTCCAGAGCCATACTTGGTTCTCGAAATATTCCATAAATTATCTCCCGGTCGAATTGTTATCGAATTCAATTCAAAATTGTTTGATAAATTATCAAACAAACTTTTAAATTTAGTTTTCGTTCGAGCTATGACAAAGTTATCATTACTTACCATATCAGCTCGGATTTCATAGTCACCCGGTATTATATTTTCATTGATATTCAGTGTCCATTTCCCGAGACTGTCTGATCTTGTCGATCCCATAAATTTATTATCTATATAGGCATTAATCTCAGTATTAGCTTCAGCGTTTCCACCTAAAATTAATTTCTCTTCATTATAATCAATTGTTCTAATGTTAACTTTATTCTCATCTTGTAAAAATGATGGATCCTCTGATAATATTTGGCTGGCTTTATCTTCTTGCGTAAGTAATACAATATTGTTTTCATCTTTTAGATCATCTGCTGCCAACTCATCAAGCTTACTTGGCATTACTGTTACGATTTGGTCTGAAAATATCTCATTGTCACCTGATAGATCTGATGTTGATGCTTTCAAATTGAGTATCTCATTGGGAATTTTTTCATCAATAACAGTAACCCATTGCCCATTCTGATCGGAATTACCTTCACCAATAAGATTTTCTTCATTATATATTTTAATTTTTACATTAGGGTCTGACCTACCAGCAATTACTGATACGCCATCCCTATCTATTCTGACAACATCAAAAGTACCTGAACTAGCCTCTGATTTATATTTATCAACTACTTTATTTTGAGTAATTTGAATATTCTCATCAATAATATTTTCATCAATTATTGGTGTTTCTATTTCTTTTGAACTATCATCCTTAATGGAGATAATTGATACTTCTGGCTCTACCTCATCCAAGGTACGGGTATATTGTAAGTATATTAATATCAAAAAAAATAATAAGATGAGTATTATATAAAATATTTTTTTGTTATTAAACATTCCAAGCTCTAACTATAAATATTTTTCTATTATAGTATTATATAAGACAATTAAAAGTTTTTTGTTTTACGACTAATAAATTGAAATTAAGTAAATAAATATTAATCAAAATGATAAAAAGTATTTGTGTTTTTTGTAGTACATTTAATCCTGAAAATAGATTCCTAGTTGAGGTAGGAATCCTGGGTAAAATATTTGCAGAAAAAAAAATAAAAATTATTTATGGTGGTGGTAATAAGGGGCTGATGGGTCACCTTGCTAAATCTGTTATCAAAAATAATGGAAACGTTACGGGTGTTGTGCCGAAATTCTTGCTAAACGAGGTAAAGTCAGATATTGGCTTATCCGAGTTAATTGTTGCGGATAATATGCATGATAGAAAGATGAAGATGTATTCATTATCGGACGCATTTTTGGTACTTCCTGGTGGAATCGGAACATTAGACGAGATGACGGAAGTATTAACATGGAATCAACTCACGATTCACAATAAATCACTGATAATTGCTAATTTTGAAAATTATTGGTTACCATATTTAAATCTCTTAAATCATTTAAATGAAAATAAATTTTTAAATAATTTGTTAAAACTAAATTTTCAAGTAGCAAATAATACAGAAGAAATAGTTGGCTTAATTGATATGAAATAAATACTATTTATCAATTACTTTTGAGTTAACTAGCTTATAATTGATAGCGTCAAACAGAGCTTGAAAGGAAGCATCAACAATATTAGGAGAAACGCCAATTGTAACCCATCTTTCTTTTGTTTTTGTGTCTGCAGACTCCACTAAAACTCTTGTGACACCGCTGGTACCTCCTGATAAGACTCTAACCTTATAATCAACTAATTCCATATTCTTTAAATACTTATTAAACTTACCAAGATCTTTTCTTAATGCATTATCGAGGGCATTAATAGGACCATTCCCCTCACCAGATGACATATATCTCTCACCATCAACCTCAACTTTAACTGTAGCCTCGGAAACAGTAATTAATTCCCCTTTTGCATTATTTCTTCTCTCCACCATTGTTCGGAAACTTTCAACTTTAAAGAATTCAGTTTCTTGCCCAAATATTTGTCTAGAAAGAATTTCGAAAGATGCAAGAGCACTCTCATAGGTATAACCGGCAGCTTCCCTTTCTTTTACTATGTTGAGTAATTCAGCTATTCTTTGATCTTCCTTATGGGTCTTAATACCTATGTTATTTAAAGTAGCAACTATATTTGATTTTCCACCTTGATCGGAAATTAATAATTTTCGTTCATTTCCGATTGTATGAGGTTCTACATGTTCATATGTTTTTGGATCTTTCACAATTGCGGAGGCATGAATGCCAGCTTTTGTTGAAAATGCACTATCACCTACGTAAGGTGCCTGTTTATTCGGCGCTCTATTTATAATATCATCTATTATTAAACTAGTTTTTCGAATATTTGATAAGGACTCATTACTCACCGAAATATTAAATTTTTCATTAAATGATTTTTTCAGAATAAGAGTTGGAATTATTGATATCAAATCAGCATTACCACATCTCTCACCTATACCATTCATTGTTCCTTGTATTTGTCTTACACCTGCGATCACTGCTGTAAGACTATTTGCAATGGCATTTCCAGTGTCATTATGTGCGTGTATACCAAGATTACTTCCAGGTACGATTTTACATATATCCATAACGATTTCTTTTATCTCATGAGGCAAAGTACCCCCATTAGTGTCGCATAGAACGATCCATCTGGCACCTTTTTCAAAGGCCGCTTTTACACATAATTTTGCATAAGATTTATTATTTTTATAACCATCAAAAAAATGTTCGCAGTCAACCATAACCTCTTTATGTGAACTTGTGGCTTCCGAGACAGAGTCTTCAATTGAAATAATGTTTTCTTCCAAAGAACATCCTAGCGCTTTTTCTACATGAAAATCCCAAGACTTTGCAACAAAGCAAATAGCATCAGTTTTGTGTGAAATCAATTCTTGGAAACCTGAATCATTTGAAATAGAGCGCCCTGGTCTCTTGGTCATTCCAAATGAAACAAATTTCGAATTACTCAATTTTGGTGGAGAGCTAAAAAATTCATTATCTATTGGATTTGCACCCGGATATCCTCCTTCAATATAGTCGACACCCAAATCGTCCAAAATTTTAGATATTCTTTGCTTATCTTCGGTTGTGAAATCAATGCCTGGTGTTTGATTTCCATCACGTAAAGTTGTATCAAAAATGAATATGTTTTCTTTTTTCATTCTATAAATTCCCAGGTTGTTTCATTATCTTCATCTTGAAGTCTTATTCCCCTTATTTCAAGCTTATTTCTTATTTCATCTGATTTTTTATAGTCCTTGCGTGTCCGTGCATCTTTTCTCTCATCAATAAGAGTCAAAATTTCGAGCTCACTAATTTGTGTATTTTTAGATTTTATATCATTACCTTCAGTAAGTGAATGGCTTGTGAAACCCATTATTTCTATAGAATTCTTGAGTTTATCGTATTCTTTATTATTAAAATACTTATGCATATGACTCAGAGCTTGCGGTGTATTGAGATCATCTAATAGTGATTTATATACACCTTCAGGTATACTCTCTTTGGAATCCTTGTTAGAAATTTGATTTAACTTATTAGACCATTTCTTCAGTATATTCTTTGATTGTTGCAAATTCTTTTCTGTCCAATCAATTGGTTGTCTGTAGTGCGTACTCAGCATCGCCAATCTTATCACAGGACCTGAGTATTTACCTAAAAGATCTCCGAGAGAGACAATATTCCCAGTAGATTTTGACATTTTCTTGCCCTCAAGATTCAAACTGCCATTATGCATAAAGAAATTTGCCATTTTCTTATTAGAATGATAAGAGCAAGATTGTGCAATTTCATTCTCGTGGTGTGGAAAAATTAAATCAATACCTCCACCATGTATATCGAAAGTACTCCCAAAATATTCTGATGACATTGCTGAACACTCTATATGCCACCCAGGCCTTCCTTTTCCCCAAGGGCTATCCCAATATGGCTCATTTATTTGACTCGGTTTCCACAAAACAAAATCTAATGGATTTTCTTTATATTTTGCAATTTCAACTCTTGCACCTGCCAATAAATCTTTTTGAGATTTTTTTGATAAAGAGCCATAATTTTTATGCGAATTTATACTAAATAACACATGTCTATCCGATACATATGCTTTGTCTGAGTCTATTAATTTCTTTATCATTTCGATCATTTGTCTAATATGATCAGTTGCGCGAGGTTCCAATGTTGGATTTAGGCAATTAAGCTTTTTTGCATTATCTTTAAATATATATTCTATATTTTTGGTTAATTGCGAAATTGCGTCATTAATGTCAATGTCTGGATATTTTTCAAGTGCAATCTTATTTATTTTATCATCAACGTCTGTAATATTCCTAATGTATTGAACTTTATCGTTTCCATATTTGTATCTTAGTAGTCTATATAACAAATCAAATATAATAACAGGTCGTGCATTCCCTATGTGAGGACTATCATAAACAGTTGGGCCGCAAACATACATCCTGATATTTTTACTATCAATCGGGATAAACATCTCTTTTTCTCTACTAATCGAATTATATAAAAATAAATCCATACAACTCTACCACGCATTTATTTTTGAGGTAGATTGTGAAATCTTCTCAAGTGTACGATTAAAACTATCGAAATCACCAGTAGCCCTAGTAAATATTAGCGCACCTTCTATTGAGATAATTATATCTTCTGAAATTATTTCTGCCTGGTCTTTTTGAACACCTTCATCAACAATTATTTTAATTAATGATTCCTTCCAATAAATTACTGCATTTTTTATTTGAGAGTGAAACATATCTTTTGTAGATCCAATAGCAAAAACATCAATTAAGCAGGATCTTTTCCCGTTATCATAAAAAGCGTTAATACCCTCAAGCATATTTTTTATTTTTGTTTGAAAATTACGCTCAGTCGCAAGGGGTGATAGTACGAGTTTGGTAAAATCACGGCTAATCTTTTCGTATACGGCATTGGCCATCTCCTCTTTTCCTCCCGGAAAATGATAATATAGGCTAGCCCTTCCTAAACCGGTATTTTTTGCTAAAATTGTCAAACTAGTACCGTCATAGCCATATTTACAGAATATATCTATTAAATTATCAACAAGATCCTTATAAGAAACAATTTTCACAGAATTAACACCACTAGAACGATCGTTCGATTATATATCAGAAAAAAAAAAAATCAATTTCTTTATTATTTAATATGAAACTCAAGCCTCTCTGTAACTTTACCGCGCCCTAACAATAATAGGAATGAAGCTAACTCAGGCCCCGAATTCTCTCCAGTAATGGCTAATCTGAGTGGTAAATATAACTCCCTTCCTTTACGACTTGTTTTTTTCGATACCTCACTAGTCCATGATAACCATGTAGTATCATCCCATGGCTCTTGCGGTAAACTATCGTATGCTATAGAGAAAAAATTTGAATCCTCAAGCTCGAGATCACTTCTAATATCCTTATTTATTATATCCCACCACTTCTGAGACTCTGAAATAGAATTAATATTTGAACGAATAATATTCCAAAACTTTTCTGCAATTTCATCATTTATTCCAAGTTTTGAGAGATCTGTTTTGACAGAGGCAAAAGTTTTATTTTGTAATATTTTTTTATTTAATAATTCTATCTCCTCATAACTATATCGAGCTGGTGAGCGTGAAATTTTTGATAAATCATAGTTTTTGATCAAATCACTTGTATCTTGATATGCCTCAACTGCATCAGAAGTACCTATTCGAGCACAATAATTAACAAGTGTTATTGCTTCAATACCAGCGTCTCTGATATCTCTTAATGACATTGAACCTGTTCTTTTGGACATTCGCGATCCGTCTTTGTGTACCATTAAGCTATGATGTCCGAAACTCGGAATTTCAGCATTTAACTCATCAAATAGCTGTATTTGAGTTGCTGTATTCGAAACATGATCTTCTCCTCGTAACACATGTGTAATTTTCATATCAATATCATCTATGACACTCGGTAATGTATATAAAAAAGAGCCATCAGCTCTAATTAACACAGGATCTGAAAAAGTACTACAGTCGATTGTCTGATTACCTCGAATTAAATCTGACCAAGTTACATCTTCGTGGTTTAGCCTGTATCTCCAATAGGGCTTTTTACCCTGGGATTTAAATTCTTCAATTTCTTTTGACGATAATGATAATGAAGCTCTATTATAAATAGGTGGAAGTCCTCTTGAAAGATTAAGTTTTCGTATCTTATTTAACTCTTCATCTGTCTCAAAACATGGATATAATTTACCTTTATCAATCAAGATATCTCTAATTTTTTTATATTGATCAGTTTTTTCAGATTGCCTTTTTATATCTAGAATATCGATATTTAACCAAGTCATATCTTCAATTATTGAGTCATAAAATTTTTCTTTTGATCTTTCCTTGTCCGTATCATCAATTCGTAAAATTAAATCACCCTGTAAAGATTTAGCAAATATATAGTTTAGTATTAATGTCCTAGCGTTTCCAATATGTAGATAACCCGTAGGACTTGGTGCAAATCTTAGTTTATTTTGAGATAGGGTAGTCATTTAATTTGTATCTCGATAATTATTAGTGATTGGATATCGTCTATCTTTACCAAAGTTCTTGACAGATATTTTTACACCAGGAGGAGCTTGCCGCCTTTTATACTCAGATATAAATAAAAGGTTCTGAATCTTTGAGACCCATTCTTTATCATGACCTGACTTTATAATATCGACTACAGACATCTCTTCTTCAATCAGTTTGTATAAAATGTCGTCTAAAATATTATAATCTGGCAGTGAGTCCTGATCTGTTTGGTTTTCTCGTAACTCTGCTGTTGGAGGTTTATTAATAATATTTTCAGGTATCAATATACCACTGGGTCCCATTGCAATTTCTGGCTTATGTTGATTTCTTAAATTAGCAATCATATAAACTTCTGTCTTATATAAATCCTTTATTGGGTTATAGGCACCAGACATATCACCGTATAATGTTGCATAACCAACGGCCATTTCGGATTTATTTCCTGTAGTAAGAAGTAAACGGTTAAATTTGTTGGATAATGACATCAACAGGAGAGATCGTATACGAGATTGAATGTTTTCCTCCGTAATATCTTTATCCAAGCCAGTAAAGAAATGCTGCAATTCTAACTCTGTAGCTTGAACAATTTTCTCTATTGATATTTCGTCTTCTATAATATTTAAATTTTTTGCACATAGCTTTGCATCCTCTAAACTTTCTTGAGATGTATATTTGGAAGGAAGCATTACGCATTGAACATTATCCGAACCAAGGGCATCAACTGCAATGGAAGCGACGAGTGCTGAGTCAATTCCACCTGAGAGACCAATAATAACCTTTTTAAATTTATTTTTTATGACGTAATCTTTAAGACCCAAGACACAAGCACTGTAAATATCATTTAAATCTTGGTTTTTTGGAGGTTTTTTAAAATTTTTACAAACCCATACGTCTCTTTCCTTTTTCCATTCAGTATTTTCAGTAGTGGAAGAAAAACTAGGAAGTTTTAGTGGTACCGTAAAATCTGAATTAAGTACAAATGACCCCCCATCAAAGACAAGCTCATCTTGTCCACCAACTTGATTAACATATATAAGAGGTAACTTACTCTCTACAACTCTTTGCATAGCAACATTAAGTCTCACATCATCTTTGTTTCGGGTAAATGGAGATCCATTGAGAATAATTAAGAGTTCAGCCCCTGTCTCGCACAAGCACTCAACAACATCTTCAAACCAAATATCTTCACATATTGCTACTCCAATCTTGATATCTCTAAAGTTCATTGGACCAGGCATCTCGCCTTTTGTAAAAATTCTTTGCTCATCAAAGACATCATAATTTGGAAGATGTACTTTATTTTGTATGGAAATAATCTGACCACTATCAATAAGACCGACAGAATTATATATATTACCATTCTTTTCTGTTGGAAAACCAACTAGGATGGCGGGCCCGCCATCATTTGTAATTTCTAATAATTTATTAAAATAATGATTTATTTCATTTAAAAAAGCCTTCCTTAAAACCAAATCTTCTGGGGGGTAGCCCGATAAAAAAAGTTCTGAAAAAACGATTAAATCACTATTATTTTTTTTTGCCTTATTTCGAGCCTCAATAAGTAAGTCGAAATTATATTTGATATTACCAACAATTGGATTTTGCTGAGCTATAGTAATATTTAGGGAATTATGTTTTTTTTTCATTATTGATTAATAATTAAATTGTTGAAGTTATTTCATCAGCAACTAAGAAGGCAAGTTCGAGAGCCTGATCCGCATTTAACCTTGGATCACAATGTGTGTGGTATCTACTTGATAAATCCTCATCTTTTATTGAAACAGCTCCACCGACACACTCCGTTACATTTTTGCCTGTCATTTCTATATGTATTCCGCCAGGATAAGATCCTAAGTCTTTATGAATATTCATGTAACTTCTTACCTCATTCATAATATATTCAAAAGGCCTCGTTTTGTAACCTGAAACAGATTTTATTGTATTGCCATGCATGGGGTCACAAGACCACAAGACATTCTTTGATTCTTTATTAACCGCTTTAATAAGTCCCGGTAGATGTTTGTTAATATTTTCAAAACCAAATCTTGCAATAAGCGTTATTCGACCTTTTTCATTTTCTGGATTTAACTTATCTAATAATCTTATTAATGTTTTTGGATCTAAAGACGGCCCACATTTAATCCCAATCGGGTTTTTAATTCCACTGCAAAACTCGACATGAGCTTCATCAGGATCTCTTGTTCTATCACCTATCCATACCATATGCCCAGATGTTGCATACCAATCACCTGTTATTGAGTCAACCCTTGCCATTGACTCCTCATATCCAAGGAGCAATGCCTCATGACTTGTATATAAATCTGTTGTCTTTAGTTGTGGAACTGATTCAGATGTAATACCGCATGCGCGCATGAATCCGAGTGATCTTGTGATTTGACCTGCTAAATCAGCATATTTTTCTCCAATTGGCGAATTCTCTAAAAAATCTAATGTCCAGCTATGGACTCTTTCTAGATCCGCGTAACCACCTTGAGAAAAAGCTCTTAATAGATTAACCGTTGCAGCAGATTGCCTATAAGATTTTAGCAAACGCTCAGGATCCGGCTTTCTTGACTCTTCGCTAAATTCAATACCATTTATTATATCACCACGATAACTCAAAAGTTCTTGGCCATTTATTTCCTCGTTATCAGATGACCTTGGCTTAGCAAATTGGCCGGCTATTCTACCGACTTTAATAACCGGAAGTGATGTTGCAAAAATTAAAACCACAGACATCTGAAGGAATAACCTAAATATATCCCTAATATTATCTGGATTATGTTCTATGAATGACTCTGCACAATCACCGCCCTGTAATAAAAATGCTTTCCCCTCACTAGCTAGGGCTAATTTCTCTTTTAGGTCTCTTGCTTCTCCCGCAAAGACGAGAGGTGGATAAGTTGAAATTACTTTTTCAACCTCCTGAAGATGTTTTATATTTTCATAATTTGGTACATGCTTCATAGGCTTTTCACGCCAGCTTGATGGTGACCAATTATGCATAAGTTTCTCCAATATTTAATTTTCGTACTATTTATATATAACGCTAACAATTATAACAAGTTATTAATGTAAAAAAATAAGTACTACTCTAGAGTTCCTTAGTAATTTTATTTCTCATTGTCATGATTTCTTCGGATGATGTGGGATGTAATGGAATAGTGTTATCAAGATCATATTTTGTTATTTTTTTATTGATCATTGTTGCTATCATCTGCGCTATTTCTGCAGAATCATCGCCAATCATATGAAATCCTAATAATTTTTGTGATTTATTATCTAAAATTAACTTTATATATGTCCTGTAAGTCAAATCAGACAATGTATAGTATAATGGTCGGAAAGATGAAGTATAAATATCGATTTTCTTATATTTCATTAATGCCTCTTTTTCTGATAGTCCAACAGTTCCAATTTCAGGATTACAAAAAACAGCAGTAGGAATATTTTCTATTTTATATTTTTGATTTTCTCTTTCGAATTCATTTCTAGCAAAGATCATAGCTTCTCTTATCGCAACTGGTGTTAACTGATGATTATTTGACACATCCCCAATTGCATAAATATTCGGAATTGATGTTTGGAATGATTTATTAACTTTAATTCTTCCAGCTGCATCTGTTTTAATTAATTGATTTTCAAAACATCCAATATTTGGAACTCTACCCGTTGCGAATAGAACTATATCAGAATTTGACGAAGTGCCATCATCGAGAGAAAGTTTAAATTGGTCATTGTCCTTCGATATTTCAATTATTTGACTGTTTAATTTAATATCTAACTTATTAGATTGAAGCTCTGTCTGAATTAGTTGACTTATATCACTATCAAAATCCTTCAGTAGCTTATTGCCTCTATATATTATTTGGCAATCTGATCCTAAACCTGAAATTATAGAAGCAAATTCAAGTGCAATATAACCACCTCCAACAATTGTTACTTTTTTGGGTAAATATTTTAATTCAAAAAAATCATCTGACGAAATTCCATATTCGATTCCCTTCATCTCAGGAAAATATGGCTTGGCTCCAGTTGCAATAAGTATTTTTTTTGCTGTATATTCTTTGCTATTATCAAGTCTAATTGTATTTTTATCTTTTATCTTTGCACCCAAGTTTATAATTTTTATACCCACCTTTTCCATATTGCCTTGATAAATAAGACTAAGTTTTTGGATTTGTTTATCCTTATTCCTTATCAGGGTTTGCCATGAAAAGGTTGTCTCTTTATATTCCCATCCGAAACTTTTGGCGACAATATTATGTTTTGAAAACTTGCTACTATAGCTTAAAAATTTTTTGGGAACACAGCCTCTTATTACGCAAGTACCACCAATTCTATTTTTTTCTGCTATCGCAACTTTTGCACCTGCCTGCGCGGCAAGTCTTGCAGCTCTAACGCCACCTGAACCTGCACCAATAACAAATAAATCAAAATCATAATTATTATCTAACATATAATTTACCTACTTCTCTGAAAGAACTTGATTAAGTTCTTCTTCTATAATTTGATCAATATTATTATAAAAATAACTCATAATAATTGTGTTCAGCTCCCTATTAAAATAATAATTTTTCCTTGCGAAACTAATTCCATCACTTGATGTTTTTCCATAAATTTCATTAAGTGTCTCAATTTCTTTCATAGAATAATATTTCATCATAAGTTTTGTTGCAATATCTGGTACAAAATCCTCAAAAGCTGAAGAAGCAGAGACTGCAATTGCATCAGCAATTATATCTAAGTCTTTAGGTTCCATTGCAATATTAGCCATTTTAACATCTGAGATTATTTTTTGCTTAATCTGTAATTTTAAATCAGCAAATATATCATTTATATAATAGCTCGTAACATGTTCTTGTGCCTTATTTTCAAGCTCACCAGCTAGAGTATTCGAGGAAATAGTAATCCCAAATAGAATAATTTGTAAAAATAGAAAATAGATATATGTTTTTAGTTTCTTCATAGTCTCAACAGACTCATCTATCAAAATTAAATTCAGTTGCATATTGATCATAACCAATTATTACCGAACTTGACATATTCAAAAAAAGACCCGTAGTAATTACGCTAGGAATATTTTCAATTTCAGGATTAAGCTCTTTGCTATTAAGGATTTTTTTACAATAACAATCAACTATAAAATTACCCCCATCAGTAATAAAATTTGAGCCAGTAGCGTCAACCCTAATTTCAATTTGTGATATCATTTGATATTTTTTAAAAACTTTGTCTAATTGAGATATTGTTGACTTTGGAGAGAAGGGAATAATTTCTATTGGTAAGGGAAAGTTTCCAAGGGTTTTTACAGACTTTGAATCATCAATGATAATGAAGTATTCTTTTGATATATTAGCGAGCATTTTTTCTCTAAGAAGAGCTCCACCTCCGCCCTTGATCATATCCCCATTTTTATCAATTTCATCTGCTCCATCGATGGTAATATCTAAATAGTCAAATTGATCTAATTCAAGACATTCAATTGAATAATTTTTTGCAATTTCAATCGTTTGATTTGATGAGCTCGTGCATTTGAGACTCTGTGATAAATTTTTATCTTTACCTAGGATATGTATAAATTCATTTGCGGTAGATCCCGTTCCCAGACCTATACTCATACCTGGTTTAATTTTTTTTATTACTAATTGTGCAGCATTTATTTTTTTTTGTTGTGCAGTCATGAGAAATTTATTGGATATCGAGCAACATTTATATATTAATATTTCTATCATAGAAATATATAAATAAATAATAAAAAATGATTAAGCGTATTAGACAAAAAATGGTAGTATTTGATTTGGATGGGACGCTTATAGATACTGCTCCGGATCTATTTTATTCCGCAAATGAAGTAATCAAAGATATAATTAAAGTTGATATAGATTATGAAGTCTCGAAAAAGTTTATAGGTTGGGGTGGAGAATATTTTATAAAAAGGAATCTAAAACAAAATAATATTAATCTATCTCAAGAAAAAATTGACAATCTCATTAAAAAATTTTTGGTAATCTATGAAGATAATATATCAAAAAGAAGTAAATTATACCCTGGGGTAGCTGAGATAATCAATGAACTTAAACAACGAAATTTTATTTTAAATATTTGCTCTAATAAACCAGAAAAACTTGCAAAACTTATTTTAACTGACTTTAGTATAATACAACATTTCGATCAAGTTATTGGCGGAGATACACTTTCTCAGTGTAAGCCAAATCCTTTACCGCTTCTAAAATTAATGAATGATCATAATATCAAACCGAAAGACACAATAATGATAGGTGATACTACAACAGATATATTAACTGCAAAAAATTGTAATATTAGATCAATATGTGTTGATTTTGGCTACTTTAACGAGAAAATTGATGGTGTAGATCCAGATTATTGGGTTTCAGATTATAATCGAGTGATTGAAATTATAAATGAAGTTTTTTAGTAAAATTTATAAATAATTCTTGCCCAAGTTTTAATACCTTTTGTATAAGAGGAAATGTTATATTTCTCGTTAGGACTATGAATACGATCATCGTCTAGTGCAAAACCAACTAATACAGTATCTATGTTAAGTTCACTCTTAAATACTTCGACAATAGGGATTGATCCTCCTCCTCCAGTATAAACAGGAGCAATTCCCCATTCTTCTTCAATTGCTAGGGATGCTGCCTTGAAGTACTGACTGTCTGTATTAAACTCAATTGCCTTACAATAGTCAAAACCCTTAAAATTAACTTTCATTCCCTCAGGAAGTTTATTTCTTATAAATTTATGTATATTTTTTATTATTATTTCGGGTTCTTGATTCCCTACCAAACGACAAGTTATTTTTGCGCTCGCTTTTGATGGTATCACAGTCTTTGTGCCCTCATCTGTATACCCACCAAATATTCCATTTATTTCAAAAGTAGGCCTAGACCATGTTTTTTCAAAAATTGATCTATTTAGCTCGCCCGCTGATGTTTTCTGACCAATTTTTGATAAATATTCTTTTTCATTAAAATTTAATTTATTCCAATCTTCAATTATATCCTCGTCAACTTTTTTTACGCCATCGTAAAAATCTTCAATTGTAACGGCACCCGATTCATCATAAACATTTGCCAAAATGTTACTTATTACTCTAATAGGATTCCATGCAACACCTCCAAACTCTCCAGAGTGAAGGTCTCGATTTGGTCCTATTATTTCAAATTCTTCTGACAGCAAACCCCTCAGACTTCTCGTGATCGCAGGAGTATTTTTATCCCACATACTAGTGTCACAGACGTATCCAATATCTGCATTTAGTCGCTCTTTATACTCCCCTAAAAAAAGTGGTAAGGTTTTAGATCCACATTCTTCTTCGCCTTCAATTATTAATTTCATAGAAAAGGGTAACTCTCCAAATTCATCAATTAAGTACTTTATTGCTAAAACAAAAGTTAAAACTTGGCCTTTATCATCACTAGCGCCACGTGCAACAATACAGTCCTCTCCATCAACTTTGGAGATTGTTGGAGTAAATGGATCTGAATTCCATAATTCAATTGGGTCAACTGGCTGGACGTCATAGTGACCATAAAAAAGTATTGTTTCTGCGTCTTTCTTATCGCTAATATACTCACAATATACAATTGGATGACCTTCAGATTCATAAATAAGAGGACTTAGGCCAAAACTTTCCAAGAGCTTTTTTAACCATTTAGCCGCATTATTACATTCTTCTGCATAATCAGGTATAGTGGAAATTGATCTTATTTTTAAAAAATCCTTGAGTATCTCAATATTTTTATCTGAACTTTCGTCTATCTTACTAAGAATATTTTTTATTTTTTGCATGTGAAATTCGTAAATTATTGTTTATTGAAATTTAAATAAAATATACACTTAAAAAAATAAAATAAATATTAAATTTAATAAAAACATTCAGTTAAGAAATATGCCAAGCCACCTAATAATTGGAGGAATAAGTTCAGGAAAGTCTTTGTTTGCCGAAACACTAGCAAAAGGTATATATGATGATAATGCTAACGCAGGATTATATTACATAGCTACAGCTCCAATTCTAGATGACGAAATGATTAATAAAATTGAAACACATAAAAAAAGACGTTCAAAGCAATGGATAACAATTGAAGAACAAATAGATATTTTCGAAAAAATTAGATTAATACCAGAAAAGAACCAAATTATTTTAATCGAGTGTATAACTACTTGGCTCTCAAATATGTTATTTCATGAATCTAACCTATCAAGTAATATCCAAATTTTAATTGATTTTATTAAGAGTTCAGAAGAAAACCATGTCATTCTAGTGTCAAATGATCTTGGAGATAGTGTAATTTCAGAGAATAAGGAGGTAAGGTTTTTTCAACAGCTAAATGGACAAATTAATCAACAAATTGCTGAAGTCAGCGATAATGTGCATAAAGTAATAGCTGGTATTAATATTAAGATTAAGTAATTTGGAACTCTAATGCATATTGTAACAAGTCATCAACATGACTCAAAAAATCATGAAAAATCAGAATATTTTGTACAAGAAACTGCTGATATTATATTCCTGTCCTCAGCAGATACAGAAATCTCATTACTTTCAAAATCTATTAATGAATTAGATACATATCCAAGCATTAGATTAGCAAATTTACTCAATTTAAGTGAGACTAAATCTATCGATAATTATATCAATAAAACTTTATCCAAAGCTAAAATAGTTATTGTTAGAATTCTTGGTGGAAAAAGTTATTGGAACTATGGAATTGAGAAGTTAATTGAACATCAAATGACAAAAAAATGTGATGTGATTTTCTTTCCCGGAGATGATAAATTTGATGAGCAGTTGTATGCTTTATCATCAATAAAAGGTATGAAATATAAAGAACTATGGTCATATTTTATTGAAGGTGGGGCTGAAAATGCATCTAATCTTCTAAAATATATTTCATACCTACAGTTCAATTCACCAAAACCTGCCTCTTCGAAAAAAATAAGTCCTGTAGGGATATATTGGCCAAAAAAAAATGAAATAAGCTCAGTTGAGCTTGAAAAAAATTGGAATAAAAGCAGAAAACATGTTATTGCAATAACATTCTACAGCGCCTTACTTCAAAGTGGTCAAACAGAAGTTATTGATTCATTAATTTTTGAATTGCAAAAGAACTATAATTGCCTACCAATATACGCCAAATCTTTTAAAGATAAAAAGAATGCTGAACTAACAACTTATTTACTTCAAGAATATTCACCAATTTCGCTTATAAATTTAACAGGTTTTTCTTTAAAAGAAGAACGTCTATCTAATACGACAATCTTTGATAGTGGCGAACGTCTGGTTTTTCAGGGGGTGCTTTCAAGTATGTCTGAGCATGAATGGTCTCACTCCTCTAAAGGGATGAATGATCGAGATATCATAATGGCTATATCACTTCCAGAAATAGATGGACGAATAATAACAAAAACAATTGCATTTAAAGAAAAGATTAAATTTGACTCTATTACACAAACAGATCTTGTAGAGTATCATCCTAATATATTTGGTATAAAATATTTATGTAACCTTGTTAAAAAATGGGGTGATCTAATAAATTTAAGTAATAATCAAAAGAAAATATTCATCTCATTAGCAAATTACCCAAATAAAGACTCAAGAATTGCAAATGGTGTTGGTTTAGATACACCTAATAGCATTATTAACTTCGTAAATAGACTCAAAAAAGAAGATTACCAGATAGAAGAATTTCCAAATAATGCAGATAAGTTAATGAAGCAATTAATTGCAGGGCAAACAAATAATTTAAATAAAAATGTTACAATTGATATACAAAGTTTGAGTTTGAAGGATTATAAAAAATTCTATAAAAAATTATCAAAAAAAGTAAGAAATGAAGTTGAAGCAAGGTGGGGTAGAATAGAGGATGATCCATTTGTCGAGCACGATATTCTTAAATTACCAATTCAAATTTTTGGGAATATAGCTATTGGGATTCAACCAGCGCGTGGCTACAACATTGACCCCAAAAATACTTACCATAGCCCAGATTTAGTACCTCCTCACTTTTACTTTGGATACTATTTTTGGCTAAAATATATCTTTAGAACTAATGCAATTATACAATTTGGTAAACATGGTAACTTAGAATGGTTACCAGGGAAATCATTATCTCTCAGCGAAAACTGTTATCCAGAGGCAATATTGCAGTCCACCCCGCTGATATATCCATTTATAGTAAATGATCCAGGCGAAGGAACGCAAGCAAAACGAAGAAATGCTGCGTTAATTGTTGATCATCTTACACCTTCATTAACAAATGCAGATACTTATGGTGAATTAATCGAAATAGAAATTTTACTTGATGAGTATTATGAAGCGTATCAGACGGATCAAAACAGAGCGAAAAACATAAGGGATCAGATAATTGAACTTACCCAATCTAATGGACTCTATGCTGATACAATGATTGAAATAGAGGATGATACTGAAACAAAATTAAATAAGATAGATACTTATTTGTGTGAAATAAAAGAATTACAAATAAGAGATGGCTTACACATCTTTGGAAAGTCACCAAAAGGAAATGAATTAAATAATTTATTATTATCAATTGCTAAAATCAGTAGAAATAATGGTCTATCAGAAAATCAACCTATAACTCAAGCAATTGCAGATGATATAAATCTTAATTTCAATTCAATAAATTGTATCAAATCAGCCCCATATAGTGGATCTAAAAAAAATTGTTTAGCCCAACTATCTAAATCAATGTGGAGAACAAATTCTGATACGATTGAGAGATTAGAATTACTATCTGAAAAAATACTAAAGAATGATTATGAAATACCCTCAAACTGGAAAAACACTATCTCTGTTATAAATTCAATGAATATGGATATTAAGATAAGAATTAAAGAATCGGGGAAGAATGAACTTAATAATATTTTAAATTTATTAGAGTCAAAGTTTATTAAACCAGGCCCATCTGGAGCTCCAACACGGGGGAAAGTAGAGGTACTTCCAACAGGTAAGAATTTCTATTCAATCGATATGAGAGCACTTCCAACAAGAACTGCTTGGAGTATTGGTGCTTTATCAGCTGATTTGCTAATAAAGGATTTTTATAAAAGAAAAGGATATTTCCCTACTCACTTTGGATTATCAGCATGGGGAACTTCAAATATGCGCACAGGTGGCGATGATATATCACAAGCACTAGCATTAATAGGTGCAAAGCCAAAATGGGATAACGTATCAGGACGAGTAAATGGCTTTGAGATTATTCCTATAGGTAAATTATCTAGACCAAGAGTGGACGTCACTTTAAGAATATCGGGTTTTTTTAGGGATGCATTTCCAAATTTAATAAATTTATTTGATCAAGCAGTTCAAGAAATAATTAAATTAGATGAGTCAGCAAATGATAATCCAATAAGAGCAGCTCATCGAAAAGATATAGAGTATTTTAAAGATAAGAAGTTCTCAGACACCGAGGTCCACAGACTTGCAAGTTATAGAGTTTTTTCATCAATGCCGGGGTCTTATGGCGCCGGACTTCAGTCACTTATTGATGAAGGAATTTGGAAAACAAGTGATGATTTAGCTGATAATTATATTAATTGGGGTTCCTATGCGTATGGTATTGATAATTATGGAGATCAAAATAAAAAAATATTTACTATGAAATTAGAACGACTAGAAGCAGTTATTCAAAATCAGGATAATCGCGAACATGATATTCTAGATTCTGATGATTACTATCAATTCCACGGTGGAATGGGTTCAGCAGTTAAGAAATTATCTGGTAGAAAACCAATCTACTATCATAACGACCACTCAAAACCTCAAGATATTAAAATTAGAACACTTGATGAGGAACTAAGTAAGATAGTTCGAGGGAGGGCTGTTAATCCAAAATGGATAAATAGTATTATGAAACACGGTTACAAAGGAGCTTTCGAACTTTTAGCTACATTAGACTATCTATATGCGTACCAAGCAACTACAGGACTTGTAAAAGACCACCACTTTGATTTATTATTTGAGTCATATATAATCGATGAAAGAGTAAATAATTTTATTCAAAAATATAATCCTGATGCACTTTCGGATATGAAAAAGAGATTTCTGGATGCAATTGAGAGAAAACTTTGGCATCCAAAAAGAAATGATACATTAAATTTTCTAAAAATTGAAAAGTAATAATCAAATGCCTGAAAAAAAAGAATTAAGCGAAGAAGAACTGAATATAAGACATGCAGAAAAGATGCATAAAAAAAAGGAAGCGAGGAAAAAGATCCTCGCTACTAAAACAATAGAGAAAGGATTGATTATTGTACATACTGGGAAAGGTAAGGGTAAAACAACAGCTGCCTTTGGAATGATCTTTAGGGCACTAGGAAATAATCTTAATGTCGCTGTTGTTCAGTTTGTAAAAGGCCAGTGGTTATCTGGAGAGCGTGCGGCACTTGATAAATTTAGAGATAAGGTAAAAATACATAAAATGGGTGAGGGATTTACATGGGAAACCCAAGACAGAGCTCGGGATATTGAGGCTGCAAAAAAAGCTTGGGAAAAAAGTAAAGAATTGATAGCGGATACTAATAATAAAGTAATTCTATTAGATGAATTAAATATTGTGCTGAGGTATAATTATCTTCCAATTGAACAAGTAATAAATACTTTGCATAATAAACCAAAAGATACTCACATAATTATTACTGGTAGAAATGCAAAAGATGAAATTATAGAAATTGCTGATTTGGTAACAAGTATGGAATTAATTAAGCATCCATTTCGAAGTGGCGTCAAAGCACAAGTTGGAATTGAATTTTAGTGTCTAAATTTTTACAAAGAACTCCAACAATAATGTTTCAAGGAACAGGGTCAAGTGTTGGAAAATCAATCATTGTCGCAGGACTGTGCAGGTTATTTACAAAAAAAGGTATATCAGTAGCTCCATTCAAACCACAAAATATGTCAAATAATGCGGCTGCAACTTACGACGGCGGTGAAATCGGCAGGGCTCAAGCATTTCAAGCAATTGCTGCAAGAATGGAACCTAGTATTCTAAATAATCCAATATTACTTAAGCCCCAAAGCGAAAAGGGTTCACAGCTAATAATAAATGGTAAGTTTACTAAATCCGTTTCAGCGCATGAATATCAAAAATTAAAGTCTTCACTTATGCCCTATGTAGAAGATGCTTATAATAATCTTGCACAAAATCATGAGCTTATTTTAGTAGAAGGAGCAGGTAGTCCAGCAGAAATTAATTTAAGAAGTGGCGATATTGCAAATATGGGTTTTGCATCAAAATTGTCAATTCCAACAGTCATAATTGGTGATATTGATCGAGGTGGTGTAATTGCATCTCTAGTTGGTACAAATGAAGTATTAGATGATGTTGATAAAAAAAATATTGTGGGTTTTATTATCAATAAGTTCAGGGGTGATCCAAGCCTATTTGAAAGTGGGATTGATGAGATAAAGAATAGAACTAAATGGCACTTTCTAGGTATGATTCCTTTTTATAACAATATATCTAAATTACCTGCAGAAGACTCGCACGATTTAGATAAAATATTATATAATCATTCAAAACCAGAAGCCACACTCAATATTGGGATTCCTATATTAAGTAAAATATCAAACTTTGATGATATCGATCCCTTGAGAATTCAAAAGAATATAAATTTACACTACATACGTCCTGGAGAACCCTTCCCAAAAAAATTAGATATCATCTTATTAATGGGATCAAAATCTACAATAACCGACCTTGAAGATTTAAAAAGTAATCGATGGGATGAAGCTATTAATAGGCATAAAAAAAATAATGGAATTATCATAGGTTTATGTGGTGGATATCAAATGTTAGGTCAAACAATTGGAGATCCTACAAAATTAGAAAGCAACAAAGAAATTATTAAAGGGCTTGGTTTGCTGAACGTTGAGACTAAGATGAGCCAAAAAAAAATTGTAACTAAAATTAGTGGTATTCACATACAAACAGACCATAAAATCGATGGATATGAAATCCATATAGGAAAAACTTTTGGCGAAGATTGCAAGAGACCCCTCTTTTACATTAATGATAGGTATGATGGCGCAATGTCTGAGGATGGTAGAGTACTAGGCACATATATCCATGGCGTTTTTCATAATAAGGAACTGATTGAATGGCTCTTTAAAATTTGTGATAAAAATATTACAAATGATAAAATAATTGATTACAATAAGACTTTAGATGAAAACCTAGACGATTTATCTGATCATTTAGAAGATTATGTCGATTGGAAATTAATTTTAGAATTATCAAAAGATAAGACCAATCAGAAGCAGAAAAATAAATAGAGTAATTATAAAAATAATAATAGAAAAAGTATAAATCCAAAGAGCCCTGATTATATGATCTGAGTCAATCTCTTTAGCAGCACTTGCATTTATCCATTCTGAATTCACAAATTTATTTTCGTAATAGTTACTCCCACCCAATGCAATATCAAGTGCTCCTGCCATTGAAGACTCAGGCCAACCAGAATTTGGAGAACTACTTTTTTTTGCATCCATCTTTGTTATTTGAATAGCCGACTTCCAATTCTCTTTTAAAAGATAAGTTGCTAGAACTATAAATAAAGATGAAATTCTAGCTGGAACAAAATTCATTATATCATCGATTTTTGCGGCACATTTTCCAAATTTGATATATTTGTCATTCTTGTATCCAATCATGCTATCCGCAGTACTAATAAATTTATATATTACTACACCGGGGAAACCTAAGACTAGGAACCAAAATATGGGTGAAATATAACCATCACAAAAATTCTCAGATAAACTTTCAATTGAGCCTCTGGTTATTGAACTTTCATCTAATTTGTCTACATCGCGTGATACAATCTTAGATAGGTTGGATTTTGCACTTTGAATATCATCTCTCATTAGATCATCATAAATAGATTTGACGTGACTAAATAAGGATTTTCCAGAAAGAAGAATAGATACAAGAAATCCAAGAATTATATATCCAAAGGTATTATTTAATAATAAATCTTCTAAGATTCTTGTCAGAAAATAAAGACCAATAACAGAAATAAAAATTACAAGAAAACCGTTAAAAAATTTAGATTTATCTGAAAACTCTTTTCTATTAAATTCTATATCTAAAAAATTTATATATCTGCCAATATATATAATTGGATGCGGAACTTTTCTCCATAAAAGATGTTCGTCACCCGCGTAAGCATCAACTAAAACTGCAATAATTATAACTAAAAATATTTCCATTACTAATTCATAACTCTAATTATTTTAATATGTTTTGCAGTGAATTGAACAAATAATTTAACTCAACTCGATCTTTAGGTATTCCCAATCTGAGCCAATTATTGTTATATATAAATTTTCTTGTCCAAATACCATCTTTTGCAAGTAAATTATGTATCTTACCTGCGTCTTCAAACTTAACTAATTTGAATAAAAGAGTACCCCCAATAATTGGAATATTAATGGCATTTAAAGCCAATTCCAAGTCTTTAGATAATATCTCTAATTGATTTATTGTTTGCTTAATCCATTGAATATCGGACATAGCTTTGAGTGCAATATCGATTGAGGAGCTGGAAATAGGCCAAGGACCTATAAAATTTGAAATTTGATTTATATATTTATGATCACCAAATGCAAATCCGAGTCTTAAGCCAGGTAACCCAAAAAATTTACCAAAGGACCTAATTATTATTAGATTCTGTTTCTCAATAGAATAGTTAAATTTTTCATCGGGTGTAGGATCCATAAATGATTCATCAATGATCAGTAAACCATTTTTTTCTTGAATTCTATTTTGAAGAACTATTAACGCATCTTTATTAAACAGTTTGCCATCTGGATTGTTTGGATTGACTATTATAGTAATCCCAGATGGATCAATTTCTTTCTCAAACGAGACAATTAACTTAATTGTGTAACCCGCATTGACCCATGATTTATAATGTTCAATATATGTTGGAGAATATACTTGAACCTTTTTTTTCTTTATCTCACTGAAAATATAAGGGAAAATATTAATCAATCCTTGGGCACCTTGATAAGCAATTATACTACTATCATCTTTAAGTTTGTAATAAACAGCTGCAGCAGATAGCAATTCTCTGATTGCTTGTCCACTAGGAAGACTGTTATAAATTGATTTAGCTAACTTAAAATCTTTATATGGGTGAGGATTTATCCCAGACGAAAGATCAATCCATTCAGAGACATCTTTGTATTTTTTTTGAGCTTCTAATAGGTCACCACCATGTTCATCTTCTAGAAAAAAATTTTTATTATCTATCATCTTTTGACTGACTTACTTTTGGTTTGGAACATTAGCCTCTTCAAATGTTGATGTATTATTGTGTATATTTACCGCTGACATAATTATTGGTATAGCCATCGCAGCGCCACTCCCTTCTCCAAGCCTCATTTTTAGATCTATGAGAGGTATTTTATTTATTTTTGCTAATAATTTTGAATGTCCGGGTTCAGCAGATCTATGACCTATATAACAATGATCTATTGAATTTGGAGAAATGCTATGAAGAATTGCAGCCGCTGCACATACAGGAAAACCATCAAGTACAACTGGCACTCTTTCAAATCTTGCTGCCAATATGGCCCCTAATATTGCTGCAAATTCTCGTCCACCAAAGCACCGTAGTATTTCAAAAGGATCCCTATTTGGATGTATTTTTTGGCTTTTCTTAATAACCTCAATTTTTTTTTGAATCATTTCCTGACTGGCTCCCGTGCCAGGGCCTACCCATTCATCAATTTCTCCACCATATAGAGCCGAGCAGATAGCCGAGGAAATTGTTGTATTACCAATACCCGCATCTCCTAAACATAATATATCAGGATTTGATGATAATGCCTCGCGACCATATAAAATTGTTGTGATACAATCATTTTCGAGCATGGCAGGTGCAAGCGTTATATCATTCGTCGGCATCTCAATAGCAAGGTCAAATACTTGTAGCCCAATATTATGTGTTTTACAAATCTGATTAACAACAGCGTGATCTGAGCGGAAACTCTTAACCAACGCTTCTGTAACAGAAGTTGGGAATGGTGATATTGCATGATTATTTGCGGTTTCATGATTCGATATAAATATTGATAGTGATAAGTTATCTACACGTGGTGGATAACTTCCCTGCCAACCAGCAACCCATTCGACCAATTCTTCTAAAACACCAAGTGATCCATTTGGTTTTAATAAACTCTGATCTCTTTTCCGAACAAGATCTATCGCTTCTTGATCAATTTTAGGCATCTCATTAATGAATTGAACTAATTCATTGAATGTAGGTACTGAATTTGCTTTAATGTCAATCACTATAACTTTTCTTAATTCTGGTATTACAAAATAGTAAAAATATATGTTAAAACATTTTAAACTTAAAGGGTTAAATATAATATACAAAGATATTATACTAGATTTTTTATCATGCTTAATATTCTTTACAATTATACCTCTAAAAATAAAACCTAAAAAACTTGCAGATACAATTTATACCTTACCGCTAGTTGGTTTAATTATTGGTATTTTATTATCTATACCTGTATTACTTATCTCGCTATTTACCCAAAGCGAAATACTAAATTCATTGTTAATAATTATTTTATCTTGCATTATAACAGGATGTCTTCATGAGGATGGCCTTGCGGATTGCTCAGATGCATTTGGAGGAAATACCCATAAGAGAAGACTTGAGATTATGAATGATAGTACTATTGGCACATATGGGGCAATAGCTATAGTTTTTTCTATTCTTACTCGCTTTGTATTAATATTTGAATTATTTTCTTCACAGTCAATTATCAATGTTTTACTCATAATTATATCAGTAATGATATTGTCAAGGATTTCAATGATCTATATATTATCAACCCTGCCACCTATCAAAAAAACTGGGTTAGGTAAAGACGCAAAACAGATAGATGAAAATAAAGTATCTTTATCCTATATAATGGCCATGATGATTACTTCGTTTATTTTAGTAATATTCATTAATATTAAAGTCTTTATCATTGCATTTTTTGCTCTTATTTTGTCGTGCTTGTTAGTGTCATATATCTCATGGAAAAAAATAAAAGGACAAACTGGAGATGTTTGTGGTGCTACACAACAGCTATCAGAAATATTGCTATATTTCTTTATTTGTCTTGTGATATAAATTTAGTGAAAAATTTTATAAAATATATTTAATGAAAAAAATAAATTATCCATTAGTTTTAGAAAAGTCTTGCAAAGACTTAGCTCCAAATGAGTCAGATCCATATATTGATGTAGATGGCTTTCGCGAATATGATATGCGATGGCTTTTTCCAGATCAAATAAATTTATTTGGTTTTAAAATTTTAGGAATTGTGCTTTCAGATTTTTTTATTAAAAAATCATATAATAAAATTATCCTAGGGCATGATTTTAGATCTTATTCATCCGCTATCAAAAATGCCCTTGCAAATGGTTTTATCGATGGCGGTATTGATGTCTATGATATAGGGCTATGTACGACTCCGATGGCCTATTTTGCTCAGGCTCAAAATGATGGTTTTGGTGTCGTTATGGTTACGGCAAGTCATAATGAAAATGGTTGGACTGGTCTCAAAATTGGATATAAATTTCCACAAACTTTATTGTCAGATGAGATTGAAGATATAAAGAAAAATACATACAAAAAAATAAGTACTGACACGGAATATGGTCAATATATCGAACTAAATAATATATTAGATGAATATGTTGAATATTTTAAAAAAAAGAAAAAGTTTACAAGAAGAATTAGAGCCGTCGTTGCTTGTGGTAATGGAACTGCATCTATTGTAGCGCCAAAAATACTTAAGAACTTAGGTATAGAAATTATTGAATTGCATTGTGAACTAGACCATAATTTTCCAAACTATAACCCAAATCCTGAAGATATGAGTATGCTAAATGATTTGTCTAAAACTGTGCTCGAGAATAACGCAGATATAGGACTTGCATTTGATGGTGATTGCGATAGATGCGGAGTCGTAGATAATGAGGGAGCCATTATATTTGCCGATAAAATTGGATTGCTAATTGCAAGAAATATATCCAACCAATATAAGGGGAAGAAATTTGTTATTGATATAAAATCAACGAACTTATTTAAAATTGACCCCATATTAAAACAGAATGATGCAACAATCGACTATTGGAAAACAGGTCACAGCTATATGAAAAAATATTGCTTAGACAACAGGACAATAGCCGGATTTGAAAAAAGTGGTCATTATTTTTTTAATGAACCATTGGGAAGTATCTATGACGATGGAATACTATCTTCATACTTTATTTTAAAGTTACTAGAAGAGAATAAAAAATGTAGCCTTTCTAGTATCAAGAATGAATTAAAAAAAACTTGGGTTACCCCAACTATAAATGCTTACTGTCATGATAAAGTAAAATATGCCGTCGTTAATCGCATGAAAATTTATTTGGATGAAATTAAAAAGAATAATCAAAAAATTTCTGGTATGAAAATTAGAGAGTTAATCATAATAAATGGTGTTAGATTTGAATTAGATGATATGACTTGGGGATTGATAAGAGCTTCCTCAAATAAGCCCGAAATTGTAATTGTAGTTGAGAGTTTTAAATCATCTAAACTAATGCATAATATAAAAAATTTTATTCTTGATTGGCTTTCAAATCAGCCTGAAATTGGAAAAATTTCAAATAACAATAAAAAATAATATTGATATCTAAATATAAACGCCCTGAAGAAAATCCTCGTGGACTGACCTCAAACCATTAACTGGAGATAACTCGTTATTTCGATAATTATCAAGTCCCCTTCTCCAAGACTTAGCATGAGGTTTATTATTAAATATACTCATCAATGGTTTTATTATTCTAGTTTTTGAGACACCATTCTTTATCTGTTCATCAGCATATTGGCTATATATTTCAATGATATCCTCAAGTTTGATAGATTGTTTCTTATTACCAAAAATATTTGTATCTGCATCTAGTAAAAAAAGTGGATTTATGATAATTTTTCTTCCTAACATGACACCATCCACGTATTTTAGATGATTTTTAATATCACTGTATGAATTAATCTCACCATTAATTATGATTTCTGTTTCTTTTGCATAATTTTTTATATCATAAACCGCTTGGTAATTAATCTCAGGCAATACTCTGTTATCTTTTGCACTTATTCCATTCAGCCATGCCTTCCTTGCGTGAATTATTAAAAGATCAGCACCTGCATCTATACAAGATTTGATAAAAGTCTTTAGATCTTTTTCAATATCCTGATCATCGATACCCAGTCTACATTTAACTGTCACGGGTATTTGAATTTTAGTTTTAATATTTGAGATTATTTTAGACACTAACTGACTATCTGCCATCAGAGAAGCACCAAAGTTTCCTTTCTGCACACGAGGTGATGGGCATCCAATATTCAAATTTATTTCATCATAACCATAATCTTGACCTATAGCTGCTGCATCTGCCATCTTTTGTATTGAAGAACCTCCTATCTGAAGTCCAATTGGGTGCTCAGAGCTATCAAATTTCAATAACATATTACGATGACCATGAATTAGAGCATCAGCAGAGATCATCTCAGTATAAAGGAATATATCTTGTGATAATAATCTTAGAAAATAGCGAAAATGAGTATCTGTATAATCCATCATAGGAGCAATACATAATTTATGATCATATCTTTTCATTATCAGTGACCAAGACCAAAATATTCTTCACCATACATATTAACAAGGGGTATAAGCAAATCTTCTTCATCGTTTAAATGACTTTTTAATAGTGTATCAAACTTATCATTAATAACCTTATATTTGCCCAAATTATCTATTAGATTGCCATTCTCACTTGTCAATCCCAAGCTAAGCAGTTTATTCCCAGCATGGACAACATTATCTATTGAATGATGAATTAAAAGATGATCATTTTCTAATAAATCTAGGCCATAAATGAACTGCTTGCTCTTATTATAAAATTTAGGGAAAATATAATTATCTTCAACGGCATGATGTGAGTCTAAATTTTTTAACATTAAACTCATAAGTTGAGAATATTGACGAAGAAAACTCTCCGTTGATAATTTACTATCTAATTTACGCTCAATTATATCATGGATAGAAGTGCTAATTTTTCGAAACAAAGAATGCCTCCCTAACCAAAAAGCGACCCAATTACCATTGAGAACATCTTCACCCCAGGAATCCCTGGGATATTTTTCTAATAATTTCTGAAGATCCTTCGGTAGACCATCACGTTTACCTAATTGATCATATTTTTTTATTTTCATAACTTATCAAACCTGAAATACTATATATTTGAATAAAATATATGTAATTTATCTGTAAATATACAACAGATCTTTAAAAAAAGATTAATTTTCTCTTAATTTTTTTTTTACATATGAAACAATGGCTTATGTAATTAATTTTAATTATATTCAGAAAAGAATAAAAAATTAATACATTTTTTTCTTTACTTTTGGGCGATTTTACGAATCAATAGTAAATGATTCGAAAATGCGGAACCGAATCACTAGGAGGAGGAAATGCAGTTGGGAGAAAACCGACCAGCTGTTAATACACAGAGTAAACTGAGAGATGTTTGCTTTTCTGTTGGATTAACATCATATTTAATTTTAACATGTTTTTTCATGTTCAGTTACATAGGTACTAGTTTGTCTATTCCAAAAATTGGGACAGATAATCTATACATTGGCCTGATAATATCTAACCTTGTACTCATTTCCTTTTTATATCTTTCTAAAAATTATAATAATAGGATAAAATATAGACTACAAAAAGAAGTTTCTATTTTAGAAAATTATCTCAATCTTCTATCAAATAAAAAACAATCTATATTTTTTGCATGGGATATTAAAAATAAAAATATTTATATTTCGAAAAATAAATTCTCAGTTGATAACCCGCCTATTAATAATGCTATCAAATTTGAGGAGTTCGTAAAAAAAGTTTCTTATACCGAAAATAGTTTCTATCAAATTGCAAACGATATCATTGCTAAAAATAAATCTCTTGTAGATATAGATTTTAAGTATCAAACGAATTTGAGTAACAAATGGTATAATCTTAAAGGTGAAGTTATTTCAGAAACAAGAGATAAGGTTTTCTTATTTGGACTGATGATTGATATCACAATTGATAAAAATCAAGAAATCAACTACGACAAAACTCAAGCTACACTTGCAGAAGTAATAAATTCATTACCAATATCATTTGCGCTCTGGAATAGTAGAGATAAATTGGAAATGTGTAACAATAAATTTAGGGAGTTTTATTCTCTGGCGCCAAGTATAACAAAATTTGGATCAGCAAAATCTGAAATTTTCAATCTATCAACTAAAGCAATTTTTGAGCAAAATATAACAAGTGTTCACCAAAATAGAAGTAAAAATATAAAAGAAATAAAAGAAATCCAATTGAGAGATAAGAGGTGGCTATTAGCTACAAATATTATAACTGCATCTGGCTATAATGCGAGCGTAGCATTCGATATTTCTGATCAAAAAATTAATGAAAATAAGTTACTAAAAAATGAAAATGATCTTATCAATAAAGTTGAAGAACTTGATAACCTCAGAAGAAAGCAAGATATTCAATCAAAGCAACTCATTGAACTTGCTGAGAAGTATAATTCTGAAAAGAATAATTTTGAAGAACTAGAAAATGACAAATCAAAATTCCTATTAAATATGAGTCATGAATTAAGGACTCCTTTGAATGCAATAATTGGTTTTGCAGAGTTACTTAAAAATAAAAAATATAACGACTCTGAAAAAATTCATGAATATGCAGATTATATTCACAGTAGTGGGGGAGAGCTGCTTGAAATAATTAGTAATATCCAAGAGATGTCTCACTTAGAAAAGGAAGATGTAAAAATAAATAAAAGTAATCAAAAAATAATAAACATTATCGATGAGGTATTAGATGGGTTTCATAATGATTTGATAAAAAAGAATATCAAGGTAATTAATAATTTTGATTTTCAAGGATCACTTTATTGCAATCGTGTGGCTCTTAAACAAGTAATAACAAATATTATGTCCAATTCTATAAAATATAATAAAGTTTCGGGTTGTATAAATATTCAAAGTTCCACTGGTAATGGTTGGTTAAAACTTGAGATAATTGACAACGGCCATGGAATAACAAAAGATAAACTTGCTTCTATATTCAGGCCATTTAATAAGTCTAGGAAGCTTGCAATAGTTAACCAAGAAGGCTCAGGATTGGGATTACCAATTACAAAAACTTTATTAGACACACATGATGGAACAATTAATATTAATAGTAATATAGGCAAAGGAACTACTGTTGCAATATCTCTTCCACTAATTTCAGAAAATACTGGTTATATACCAAGAAAATTAGCCTGATATTTTTAATTATTTATAGTTCTTTTTCGAATTAAGTATAAAATCCCAAACAATAGCATTAGTGAAGGCAAGAACCAAAGTAAATAGGTATTCAATTGAACTGGCGGTTTCATCAAAATACTATCACCATATTTTGAGTGTATATCTAAAATTATTTCTTCTTTTTTCTTGCCATCATTAAGCTCTTTTTTTATGTACATCTTAATATCTTTTGAAAAATTTGAATTTGACTCAAATATATTTTGGCCATCACAAACAAGGCATTTCAATTCTTTGCTTATTTCAATAATATCATCGGATAGGTTTTCTTTATACAAGTCATTTGCATTTACAAATGTCATAGACATAAGATAAATTAATACAAGCTTTGATGTTCTATATCCTTTGTTAATCATGTGCCCTTTTTGTAAAATATATTCTAATTAAAAGTGAGGTAAGTAAGCCCGCAACCATAAAAAAACTACCAAGCCAGATAAACCTAACTAAGGGTTTATATGAAATTGTTGCATAAATATGACTTTCCTGCACTTCCCCGACTGTTATAAAGATATGACTCATGTTGTGTCTAAAAATACCAGCCTCTGTAGTAATATCTCCACTATTTCTAAAAAATCTTTTTTTTGGCAGAACCTCTCCGAGGGTTTTATTATGTAATTGTATTTTAAAATTCAAAACAAGATCATCGTAATTCTGTCCAATATCAGTTTCAAGCCCTTCATATTGAAGTACATATTTATTTATATCTACTATGCCTCCATTTAAGATTTTAAGATCTTTTTGCTCAGAATAACTTGATGCCGTAACAATACCAACTATTAATAAACCAAAACCCGCATGAGCAATTCTTACACCTGCCCTTCGTATATTGATATTCTTGATATTAAACATTATTATGTCTGAAATATTTTTATCTGCTGAGTGATTATTATTTGGAAGTAAATCAACTATCGAGTTAATAATAATCCATGCACCTAGACCAATTATCAATAAATTCAAATTGAATGTTTTACCTTCAACAATTATTTGTAGAATGATAATTAATGAGATTGTGATAATGAGTGACATACATATTCTATTAATTGTCTGCGTGCTCACTTTGCCGCTCCAAGGTAAGTTTGGCCCAAGTGGCATTAAAATTGCTAGTAATATGGTTACGGGAATAAATACAGTATTAAAATACTGTGGACCTACAGTTATTACTTCACTTGTTATACTCTCTAATATAAGAGGATATAGCGTTCCAAAAAGAACAATAAAACAAGATAACATCAATAAATAATTATTGAATAATATAAATGTGCCCCTTTTGAATATATAAAAGTTAGTCTTTTCATTATTTTCAGTTAAATTAAGTATAAAAATAGTAAACGACATAATTACAAAAAAAGACATAATTACTAAAATCCATAAACCTCTCTGAGGATCAGAGGCGAAAGAATGCACAGAGGTTAATATTCCTGACCTAACAAGAAAAGTTCCCATAAGACTGAATGAGAATGTTAATATGGATAATAATAGAGTCCAATCTCTATGCTGACCACTTGATCGATATATAGAAAGTGAGTGCATTAAGGCTGTGCCAGTAATCCAAGGTAATAAAGACGCATTCTCAACTGGGTCCCAAAACCACCAGCCACCCCATCCAAGCTCATAATAAGCCCACCAGGAACCAATAGTAATACCCAAAGTTAGAGAACACCAAGCTATATAGACCCACTTTCTTATCCATAATGCCCATATACTGTTCGTATCTTTATCCAACATAGCTGCAATCGAATAGGAGAATACAACTGAAAAACCCACATAGCCAATATATAATAGTGGCGGGTGTATGATCAGACCTGGATCCTGTAATAATGAATTTAGCCCTACCCCATCGGATGGAACTGGATACTGTAATATGAAAGGATTAGACGTAAATATTATAAATAATAAAAAAGCTAAAGTTATCAATGACTGGATAAAGAGAATGTTTAAGATATAGTTTTTTGGAATTATTCTATCAATAATGACAACTAGAAAGCTATAAAAAGACAAAATCAAAACCCACAAAAGTATTGATCCTTCATGATTCCCCCAGACTCCCGTGATTTTATATATAAGTGGTTTATTTAACTCTGAGTTTTGCCATACGTTGAAAATAGAAAAATCCGATATAACGTAAGCATAAGTTAGAAGTAGATAAGAAAAAAAAATAAATAAAAATTGCGCAACTGTAAAAAAACTTGAATATCTATATCTCTTATTAAGTTCAATATTAAAAAGTTTTGAATAAATTACAGTCGCAATTGCAACAATTACTGCCGAATATAACAACAAATTACCAAATAAACTAATCATCTGATTTACAATTAGTTATTTTAAAAAAATTTATACCTTTATTTATTGCGTAGACTTTCATAAACCTCTTTTGGCATATAATTCTCATCATGTTTTGCCAAGATCTTGGAAGCAATAAATATATTTTTCTCAAATTTACCCTCAGCAATAACTCCTTGCTTTTCTCGAAATAGATCTGGCAATATTCCTTGATAGAAAACTTTTGTTTCATTAACATTATCTGTAATTATAAACTCGAAGATTAAATTATCTTTCTTTACAATTGAACTCTCTTTTACTAAACCACCTACTCTCAACAATTTACTTAGTTTATCTATTTCCACTATATCGCTTGGCGAATAGAAATAAATAATATTTTCTTCTAATGCCTTTACAATTAACCATATTGCAATTGAACATGTAACTAAGAGTAGTAATAAAAAATTCAGTCTTCTTATTTTTTTATTCATTTTGACGTAATCTTATTTGTAATATAATCCTCATAATCATTTCGTTCAACTTCACTTTCACTTTTAATTTCGGATGAAATTATTGAATTACCAGTTTCATGAATTGTATCATAGCTTCCAGAATTTAAATGATGCCACGGATACAAGTCCTTACCCTCTGATACTAGTTTGTAAGCACAAGTGTTTGGAAGCCAGCTAATGGATCTTATATTATTGTCAGATAATTTTATGCAATCTTTTACATATTGATGTCTCTCAGAATAATTCTTACAACTACATTTCTTAACATCAAATAATTTACATACTAATGATGTATCAAATATTTCATTAGAAATTTCATTGTGCAGTTTTAACGAACAACATTTACCGCATCTATCACAAAGGGACTCCCATTCATCTGAGTTCATTTGATTTAGCTGTTTTTCTTTCCAGAACATTAAATTAGATATTAATAATTATATTTTGGTAATTAAAATAATTTAAAAATCATATACTATAAGATTGTATATACTAATACACTTATTAAGTATAATAAACTAAGATAATGACAAATATAAATGAAATAATAGAAAATATGGAATTCCTTGATAATTGGGAAGATAAATATAAGTATATAATCGAATTGGGTCAGACAATTCATGATTTTCCTGAGAATCTTAGGAATAATAATACAAAAGTTAATGGTTGTGTAAGCCAAGTATGGCTCCATTCTTCTGCATCTAGCAACTCTGAGAATGAGAAGCTAATAAATTTTATAGGTGATAGTGATGCATTTATAGTCAAAGGATTAATTGCTATACTTATTTCAATTTACACAGATAAAAAACCAAATGAGATTCTAGAAATAGATCATCAAGATATTTTTAAGAAATTTGGACTAGAAGAGCATTTATCACCTCAACGTTCAAATGGACTGCTATCTATGATTCAAAGAATAAAAAATGATGCAAGGGAAAATATATAAACTGGACAATTAAATTAATGAATAAAAACTTACTAGTTACTCTTCAAATAATACTATTATTTCTCTTCTGGTATTTGTTATCTGGGAAGAATGTAATACTACTCCTCGTAGTTGGAGCTTTATGTTCATTATTCATAGTTCTATACCTCTATAAAATAACTATGATAGATGATGAGTCACTCCCAATAAGAATATTACCAAAAGCAATCTACTATTGGCTCTGGTTATATAAGGAAATGATTTTTTCTAGCGTTTATATTTCGAAAATCATCCTATCACCTAGAATGGGTATATCACCTCAATATTTTAAAATTAAATCAAAACAAAAATCTACAATGGGTTTCAATATTTATGCAAATTCTATCACCTTAACACCAGGAACAATTTCTGTAATAATAAATAACTCAAATAAAGAGATTGACGTTCACTCAATTTCTAAAGATACAAAAGCATCATTGCTAAAAAGTGAAATGGACCATAGGATTAAAAAATTAATGGGCGATAATGATATTTAATTTAATTATATTTATAATCTCAATTTCTCTTGTATTATCTCTCTATAGAGCTTTGGTGGGACCAACTTTATTTGACCGCCTCCTCGCCGCAAATATCATAGGTACTTCAACTGTTCTTTTTCTTGTCATGTATGGCTTCCTATCAGGTAGGACAGACTTTTTGGATATTGCCATTACATATATCCTTTTAAATCTCATTGGAACTTTTGCTGTTCTCAAATATTTTAGATATGGCACTCTAAGTCATGGTGAAGAGGAATAAATAAATGCTGGAAACATTTCAGATTAATATAGCTTATTTCTTTTTAATTATTGGGTCATTATTCCTTCTAGTTGGAGCCATTGGACTAATTAGAATGCCTGATGTTTTTACTAGAATGCACGCAGTTTCAGTCATGGAGTCCACTGGTGCGACCTTAATTATCTTTGGATTGATCATATACTCTGGATTTAGCACTATTTCCATAAAATTGATTATCATACTACTCGCCATAATATATATATCCTCGGTTGCAACCCACGCACTTGCAAGGGCATGCATACATGATGATATCAAGCCACTAAAAGTTGTAGGGAGGAAAAAACAATAGAAATATATTTAAATATGATAATTCTTACTCTGATGGCAATTACGACTATTGGAATAATTAAATTAAAAAATCTTTTTAGTGTCGTTATATTAAGTACTATATATAGTTTTTTAATGGCTTCATTGTTGCTTATATTTGATGCAGTAGATGTAGCACTTACGGAAGCTGCCGTCGGAGCAGGAATATCGACAGTTCTAATGTTAAGTGTTCTGCACTATACAAAAAGAAATGAAGAACAACCTAAGCATAATTCTATTATAGCGATCTCTGTTTGCGTGATTGTTGGTGGCTTACTTATATACGGCACATATGGCTTGCCGGCTTTTGGAGCTGCTGATACACCCCTTCATACTCATGTAAGCAGTCAATATCTGGCAAGATCTCTAACTGAGACTGGAGTTCCAAATGTAGTCACTTCAGTACTAGCTAGCTATAGAGGTTTCGATACACTTGGAGAAGTTATAGTTGTCTTTACAGCTGCTATTGGTGTTATTTCTCTTCTACGAAAAAATAAACAAGAGGACTAAGAAACAATGAGATTAGATTTACTTTTAAGAATTTCAGCAAAGATATTTATTCCATTTATTATGATTTTTGCTTTTTATGTTCAATTTCATGGAGATTTTGGTCCTGGTGGAGGATTCCAAGCTGGCGTAATATTTGCTGCATCAATAATACTTTACACCATAATATTTGGAGCAAAGAAGGCTCAAAAAGATTTTCCAATAAAAGTCTTTCACCTAATGATACCGATCGGAGTGATAATATTCTCGGGCACAGGTATATTTAGTATTATAAATGGCTATAACTTTTTAGATTATGATGCACTTGCGCATTATCCAAAACATGGCCAACATATTGGAATTATTCTAATAGAAATTGGTGTCTTTGTGACAGTTATTGGTGCCATGGTATCTATATTTTATGCATTTGTATCAAGAGGGGGTAGATGAATATACTATCAAATTTAATATCATCATATAATTACTACATCATAATATTTCTGATGGTCAGCGGATTATTTATTGTTGTTGCCAGAGGTAATATGGTAAAAAAACTCATTGGATTAGCTCTCTTTCAGACCTCGGTTTACATACTATATATTTCTCCAGGTAAAATATTAAATGGTACCCCCCCTATTTTAAGAGATGACTTAATAATATACTCTAGCCCGTTCCCACATGTTCTAATACTTACAGCCATCGTTGTTGGTATATCCACATTATCTCTTGGCTTGGCATTAGTAATTAGGATCAATGAAGAATTTGGTACAATTGAAGAAGATAAACTATTTGAAAAAGAGCTCTGATAATGACTGAACATTTTCCAGCGATTTTAGTTATGACACCAATTCTTGGGTCTGTATTAATATTGCTGATACGAAATGATAGAGCAAACTGGCTATTAGCTGTATTATCATCCTTTTCAGTAGTATTTTGTTCCATCGCCCTTTATATGAAAATTTCAGTGAACGGCCCTATATCATATGCGATGGGAGGATGGGAACCACCAGTTGGAATTGAATATAGAATTGATGAATTGAATGCATTATTTATCGTAATGATATCACTAGCTTCTTTTGCAATTATTCTCTATGCCAGGAACAGCTTAAATAATGAAATTAGAAAGAATAAGATATCTATTTTTTATTCGATGTATCTTTTGTGCTTGGCGGGTTTGATTGGTATACTATCAACTGGCGATGCCTTTAATGCATTTGTTTTTTTAGAAATATCCTCACTAGCCACTTATATAATTATATCAATCGGTCAAGATAAAAGAGCGCTGGTTGCTGCATATCAATATTTAATAATGGGAACAATTGGCGCGACACTCTATGTTATTGGTGTTGGATTAATTTTTGTTATAACCGGAAGCCTAAATTTAGTTGATATTGCAGATAGAATTAAAGATATTGAGCTAATGAGACCACTTTATGCATCGCTTGCATTTATCACAGTTGGTATAGCCTTAAAGATAGCTCTTTTCCCATTACATGCATGGTTACCAAATGCTTATGCATATTCACCATCCGTTGGTACAGCATTTCTATCTTCTACAGCCACTAAAGTTGCTATATATCTATTGATGAAATATCTATATCTTGTTTTTGGTTATAGCATAATATATTCCAACCCATTATTTATGATTGTCATAATTTCTCTATCATTGGCGGCTATGTTTGGTGCATCAATTATTGCAATATTTCAAAGTAATATAAAAAAATTGTTTGCATATTCTTCCGTCGCTCAAATTGGGTATATTACATTGGGATTAGGTATTGCAAATTATAATGGATTGATTGGTTCAACGGTTCATATAATAAATCATTCAATAATTAAAGCTGCAATATTTTTAGCAATTGGTTGCGTGATATATAAAACAAAAGAAACAAGTATTAAAAAACTAGCTGGGCTCGGAAAAAAAATGCCTATTATAGCTGTTTGTCTGACAATAGCGTCAATAAGTCTGATTGGTGTTCCTGGAACTGTTGGTTTCATATCAAAATGGTATCTTGTTTTGGGAGCAATCGAACAGGGCTGGTGGCTTGTTGTAGTATCTCTTGCTATTAGTTCTCTATTGGCACTTATTTATGTCGGTAGAGTAATTGAATTAATTTGGTTTCATGAACCTGAAAAAGATATGATTATAGTAAAAGATAAGTTACCCAAAGAGATGCTAATTATAACTATTATCCTCACCGGTGCGACAATATATTTTGGAGTAGATATCAGGCTTACGGCAGATCTTGCAAGGGTAGCAGTTGAAAATGTTCTATTTGCTGGGGAGGTGTTATGAATCAATTAATTTTGATAATACCAATCATTATTCCAGTAATAATAGCTTTAACAATTAAATTTCTCTGGAAATTTGAAAATTTGCGTTATCCAATTCTGATCGTTGGACCATCAATTAATATTTATTATATCTTCAAGATATTTAGTATATTTAGTGATACTGCAATAAAATTAGACCTTGTCACAATTCTATCTGGTTTGAATATTACACTGGGTGTTGAGTCCATAAGTATGATCTTTCTAATGATGGTTAACTGTTTATGGCTTATAGCAACAATATATTCTCTTGGATATATGTCCTCAAATAATGAAAAAAGATTAGGTAATTTTTTCATGTTTTTCTCAATATCAATAGCATGTGCAAATGGTGCAGCATTATCTGATAATCTGCTAACCCTGTTTATATTTTACGAATTATTGACCATTACAACATATCCTTTAGTAACTCACAAAGGTGATGAATTATCCAAGAAATCAGGGCGAACCTATCTCTTAATCTTACTTGGAACTTCACTTTGTTTTTTCTTACCAGCAATAAGTTATGTCTATTTTTTAAGTGGGAGTCTTGATTTTATTGCGAGTGGTCTTCTTATGACAACTTTGGGGCTTGACGGCATAAGTAACTTGCAATTATCAATACTACTAATCTTATTTATATTTGGAATATCAAAAGCAGCAATTATGCCATTTCATTCATGGTTACCGGCAGCTATGGTAGCGCCCACTCCAGTCTCAGCCTTACTTCATGCTGTTGCTGTTGTTAAAGTCGGTGTATTTAGTATTATAAAGGTTGTAGTCTACACTTTTGGCATAGATCTATTATTTGATTTAACAATTATTGACCTGTTTATATTATTATGTGGATTTACAATTATTGCTTCCTCAATAGTTGCCATAAAGCAGGATAACTTAAAAAAACTCCTAGCATATTCGACAATTAGTCAACTATCCTATGTCATTATTGCAATTCTTATACTCACTCCCTCTGCAATTATTGCTGCAACTCTTCATTTGGTAGCTCACGCAATCAGTAAAATAATTTTATTCTTTGCAGCTGGGGCTATCTACACATCAACAGGCTATACAAAAATAAGTGAAATGAATGGAATTGGACCTAAACTGAAAATTGTCATGATTGGTTTTTCAATCGGAGCGCTATCTCTTATTGGATTGCCAATACTAGGCGGTTTTGTTAGTAAATGGTATATTGTTGAATCTGCTCTAGATGTAAACCGATGGTTCATAATATCTGTTATTACAATATCAACATTACTAAATATTGGATACTTTATTCCAATAATATATAAAGTCTTTTTTATTGCCAGTAATTCCAAGAAATCACTCAAGAAATTACCAATTTCTATTAATTTGGCAATATTCTCATGTTCTATTCTCATAATCTTACTTTTCTTATTTCCTAACTTTTTTATTGAGGTAATGCAAAATGAATTCTGATAAAATTAGAAAGCTATGGATCGTATTTATATCAATTCTGATGATATTATTATTAAGTGATCTTTTCATTCATCGCCATTCATACTTTGAAATTGATGGTTTTTTTGCTTTTCCGTCAATCTTCGGATTCTTATCTTGTATTTTCTTAGTGGTAATTTCAAAAATCATAGGTATTTTCTTGAAACGACCAGAAGGCTACTATGATGAATAACCTCCTCTTACATCCTGGAATTATTCTCATAATATTTGGATTATTCATTCCACGAATAAGAAATAGAAAAATTATATCTATTATTCCTATCTTAGCACTAATTTCTCTTCTTTCATTTCAAGATGGGATGCAAATAATAGTCAACTATCATTCATATGAACTAATTTTTATGAATATTGATAGGTTAAGTAGATTGTTTACACTTATCTTTATATTAATTCTTTTTGCAATTTCAATATTTAGTATTAATCAAGATAACCGAAAAGAAATTTCTTTTGCATATATTTATGTGGGTGCATCAATTTCAGTTGTTTTATCAGGTGACCTTATAACTCTGTTTATATTTTGGGAATTGATGGCAATTGCTTCTACAGTTATAATTTGGTTTGGTTCTCCTAGATCTTATGGTCCTGGAATCCGATATTTAGCAGTTCATCTCCTTGGAGGTACTATATTATTAATAGGTATTATTGGCTACGCTCATAATACTGACTCTATTTATTTTTCTATAATTAGCCCTGATAATATATTCGCCTATTTCATATTGGTTGGCTTTCTAATCAATGCGGGAGCTCCTCCTTTTTCAAGTTGGATTCCAGATGCGTACCCAAGTGCATCATGGTCCGGAACTGTTATACTATCAGCATTTACAACTAAGACCGCTGTATTTGTTCTTATAAAAGGTTTTGCTGGCTATGAGGTTCTTCTATACATTGGAACTTTTATGATATTTTACGGAATAATATATGCAATCCTCGAAAATGATATGAGAAGAATTCTCTCCTACTCAATTGTAAATCAAGTTGGTTTCATGATTGTTGCCATCGGAGTGGGAACAGAAATTGCTATAAATGGTGCCTCCTCTCATGCATTTACACACATAATTTATAAAGCTCTATTATTGATGAGTGCCGGTTCTGTCTTTTACATAACTGGTAAAACAAAATGTACGGACCTTGGTGGTTTATACAAAACTATGCCAATTACAATGGTTTGTGGAATTATAGGAGCACTTTCAATATCAGCCTTCCCATTTACATCAGGCTTCATATCAAAGTCTCTTACAGTCCAGTCAACAGTTTATGGAGATATGAAACTATTATGGTTTCTTCTTACTATGGCATCGGCAGGAGTATTCTTACATGCAGGAATAAAATTTCCATGGTTTGTCTTTTTTCAGAAGGATGCAAAGTTAAAGGCTAAAGACCCACCAGCTTCTATGAAAATTGCTATGATACTACTATCATTTCTCTGTATATTTATTGGAGTGTTTCCTGGAATATTATACTCTATATTACCGTATGAAGTAAGCTATATGCCATATACTTTAGATCATATTTCCTCACAACTTCAATTATTATTATTTTCAGGTCTTGCATTCTTTATACTTCTAAAATATTTAAAAAGGACTTTAACTATTACACTTGATTTTGATTGGTTTTGGAGAAAATTCGGTCAATTAGTTGTAAATGAATTTAATATACATTTAATCAATAATGCAGCTACTAGCCTCCAGAAATTTTCTAATTTAATAAATAAAACTATAGATACTCTCCATAAGCATAACGGACCCTCTGGAGTATTGGGACGATCATGGCCAACAGGAAATATGGCATTGTGGACAACAATAATACTTGGCTCTTTCTTGCTATTTTATCTCTTTTGGTAATATGATATAATTAAGGTTGAAAAAATGAGTAAATGGAAAAATATTTTAAGTGATATACAATATCATGTAACAAGAGAGTCGGGAACTGAGAGACCTTTTACCGGTCCCTATCTTGATGAAAAACGTAATGGTATTTTCAAATGTATATGCTGTAACTCAGAATTATTTGATTCCAAACATAAATTTGAATCAGGTTCTGGATGGCCAAGTTTTTTTGATACAAATAGTTCAGAAAATATTGATGAAAAAGATGATTTTAGTTTGCTTATGAAACGTACTGAAGTGAAATGCAAGAATTGTGATGCTCATTTGGGACACTTGTTTGAAGATGGTCCAATGCCAACTGGTCTGAGATACTGTATAAATGGTAATGCTTTGAATTTTGAGGAAAAGGATAAGTAAAAATGATGTCAGATCATGATATAAATATCCAAGCTGATCCAGATTGGACTGATATACTTGGAATTGAAAATGATCTCTCAACAGAAGAGATCTTGGTTAAGAAGACTGCGCATGATTATGCTTCGCAAAAGCTTTTTCCTATTGTCACAGATGCTTTCAAGAATGAAATTTTTGATAAATCAATTATAAAAGAATTAGGAGAGCTTGGTTTAATAGCTCCAACTATCTCATCTAAATATGGTGGCGCTGAATTAAATAATGTTTGTCATGGTCTAATAGCTTACGAAATTGAGAGAGTAGACTCAGGATATAGATCAGCAATGAGTGTCCAGAGTTCTCTGGTCATCCATCCAATAAATGAATTTGGATCAGATAAGCAAAAAAACAAATACATCCCAGAACTTATTAAAGGTAATTTGATTGGCTGTTTTGGCTTAACTGAACCAGATCATGGTTCAGACCCTTCAAGTATGCAAACAACCGCAAAAAAGGTGGATGGAGGATGGAAAATAAGTGGAACGAAAACTTGGATTACAAATGCACCAATTGCAGATATTGCCATAATATGGGCGAAGACTGATGAAAATATTCTAAAAGGTTTTATCCTAGATAGAAATCAGCACAATATTGAGACAAAAAAAATAGAGGGTAAATTTTCTCTTAGAACATCAGAAACTGGAGAGATTCATATGAATGAAATATTTGTATCTGATGATTATTTACTTCCAGGTGTATCAGGGTTCAAGGGCCCATTTTCATGCCTGAATAAAGCAAGATATGGAATTGCATGGGGAACAATTGGCTCGGCTGAATTCTGTTGGCATAGTGCCAGAGAATATGCCCTTAACAGAAAACAATTTAACCGACCGATTGCAAGTAATCAGCTAATTCAGAAAGACTTAGTTGATTTTCAAACACAAATAACACTTGGAAAACTTGCAGTACTTAAGCTGGGAAGAGAAATGGATAAGAGAAATATTAATCCAGCTGCCATATCAATGATGAAAAGAAATAATTGCAAAATTGCTCTCGATATTGCAAGGAGATCAAGGGATATATTGGGTGGAAATGGTATATCTATCGATTATCATATCATTCGACACTTATTAAATCTTGAGACCGTTAATACATATGAAGGTACTGCAAATATCCACACACTCATCCTTGGAAGATCCCAAACAGGTATACAAGCATTTTCTTAATTTTAAATATCAAATATAATAATATTTTGATTTAAATTAACTTATTTAGATGATAGTATTCCGTATAATATAAGCTATAAAAAATATAAAAAATGGAGATTAAAAAAATGGCATTTGAATTACCTGACTTACCTTACTCACATGATGCACTGGCACCATACATGTCTGCAGAAACACTAGAATTTCATCATGACAAACATCACTTGGCATATGTGACAAATGGAAATAATTTACTTGCTGAGTCAGATCTCTCAGGAGAAACACTTGAAAATATTATCATAAAATCACACGGGAAGAATCCAGGATTATTCAATAATGCTGCTCAACATTATAACCATCTTCATTTTTGGAAAATGATGAAACCAAACGGTTCAAATAATATTCCGTCAAATCTAGAACAAAGAATAAATGAAGATCTTGGTGGTATAGATAAATTGAAAGCTGATTTTATAAATGCTGGTGTAACTCAGTTTGGTTCAGGTTGGTGCTGGATAGAATCTAAAAATGGAACACTCAGTATTTCAAAGACAGCGAATGGTGAGAACCCTCTTATAAATGGCGCCTCTCCAATTCTCGGATGTGATGTCTGGGAACACTCTTACTATATTGATTATAGGAATGCTCGACCAAAATACCTTGAGGCTTGGTTTGATAACCTAATTAATTGGGAATATGTGGCAGAACTTTATGAAGGATCAATGTAATAATACCCACAAATAATAGTTTCTAAAATTACCCTTTATTCATTAAATAGAGGGTTTTTTTTATATTTTTAAATAATATAATTCAATAATATCAGTACTTTATAAACCGAATTAACAGATAATTCCCGCCAGCGGTACATTTTAAATTTAAAGTATGTTATAGTAGCGATCTTACTTAATGGATAAATATAATAATAAGATAGGAAAATTATGAAAAAATATATGATGCCATTAGTGTTGGTAATATTAATTGCAGGTGGAGTTTATTTTAATAACATCTTAAAAGATGATACTAAACTTGCCGATTGTGGAGATATTACTATAGCTAATATGAATTGGGCTTCTGCGCAAGCAATAGCCGAGATCGATAAAATAATCTTAACACATGGATATAATTGTAATGTTGAACTTGTCCCAGGTGATACTGTTCCAACATTCACATCCATGAATGAAAAAGGGGAACCTGATGTTGCACCTGAGCTTTGGTCTAACTCATTAAGAATACCGCTTGATGTAGCTAAAGAAGAAGGAAGATTAATTGCAAGTGACGTATTTTCACAAGGTGGCGAAGAAGGTTGGTTCATTCCAGAAGCTACACTTACAGCAAACCCAGAATTAAAAACATGGGAAGATGTGATAGCACGCCCAGACTTATTCCCAAACCCAGAAAATCCTGATAGAGGCGCCCTTGTGGGTTGTCCTGCCGGATGGGCCTGTCAAATCATAAACCAGAATTTATACAAAGCTTATGGTATGGAGGCAAAGGGTTGGGATCTTATTGACCCAGGTTCATCTGCAGGTTTAGATGCACTAATCAACAAAGCAGTAAATGATGGTGATAATATACTATCATATTATTGGGCTCCTACAGCAATTCTTGGTAAGTTACCAATGTATATGCTTGAGCCAAATGTTGATCATGATAAATCAGAATGGGAAACTTGCACTGGTGTTGCTGATTGTGCTGATCCAAAGGTTAATGCATGGGGTTTCTCATATGTTGAAACTGTAGTTACAGATAACTTTGCAAAAGAAGCATCAGTTGGTCTTGACTACATAACTAACAGATCATTTGGTAATGCTACTTTAAATACACTTCTAGCATGGATGGCAGATAATCAAGCAACCGGAGAAGAGGCTGCAATTTATTACCTCCAAAATAACCAAGACGACTGGTCTGGTTGGGTATCTAAAGATGTCAAAAAAGCTGTACTTGCAGCTCTTTAAATAAAAATAGCCCTTAAAGAGGAAGAAATTTCCTTTTTAAGGGTGTTTGAAAATCAGTAGATATGTCATTTATTACAGAATTTCCCACAATAGATACCGAAACACTTAGATCCATAAAAAAATCAATTGATGCAGGATTTAAAGCATTTTCGAGAACCTACGGAGATAATATTGAGAGTTTATTTAATCCTGTAAGGTTCTTTTTAATTGAATCAGAACAATTTTTAACAAATACACCTTGGTTTATTATTTTAACAATCATAGCAATCATTGCATGGTTGGGATCAAGGAATATAAAAGTTGTTGCAACTGTTGTTGTTATTCTCCTGCTAATTGGATATTTAGATATGTGGGAAAATACAATGAAAACTATCTCTATGACATTTGTTGCAGCTATAATGGCTATAACATTTGGGATACCGCTGGGTATACTCATGGCAAAATCCCATATAATTCAAAGAATAATGAATCCTGTTCTCGATGTGATGCAAACAATGCCTAGTTTTGTTTATCTCATTCCAGTTGTAATGCTACTTGGTATAGGTAAAGTTCCTGGTTTAATAGCTGTTGTTGTTTATTCAATCCCACCAATAATTAGATTAACAAACCTTGGTATAAGATTAGTGAATCAATCAGTTATCGAGGCTGCCGACTCATATGGTGCTTCGAATACACAGAAGCTAATTCATATTCAAATCCCGCTTGCACTTCCAACAATTATGGCAGGAATAAATCAAACAATAATGCTTGCTCTATCAATGGTTGTAATTGCATCAATGATAGGGGTGACTGGTCTTGGCCAGCCAGTTTTAATGGCTATTCAGAATCAATATTTCACTCTTGGTATATTTAATGGATTTGCGATAGTTGGTATTGCAATTGTATTTGATAGGGTAAGTCAAGCATATGGTAAACGAATCCAAGAAAGTCATGGAATCGCTGATGACAAGTAAGCCCTATATCCGTCTAAAAAATGTATCAAAAGTATTTGGTAAAGATCCTCAAGCAATAATAAACCTCGTATTAGATAATATAGATAAAACAACACTTCAAAATGACTATAATCATATCATTGGACTTCAAAATATAAATATTGATATCCCAAAAAATAAAATACAAGTATTTATGGGACTATCTGGTTCTGGAAAATCAACATTAATACGTCACCTTAATCAACTCATTCGTCCAACCCATGGTGAGATTATAATTAACGGAGTTGATGTAACCAAATTAAGTGATAAAGAACTAATGCCATTCAGAAGACAAAATTTTGCAATGGTATTTCAAAAATTTGCACTCTTACCGCACCGAACCGTCCTTTCTAATACATATTTTGGTCTTCAAATCAAAGGAATTAAAGGAAAAGAACTCGAAGATACAGCAATGTATTGGATCAAAAAAGTAGGCTTAGAAGGTTTTGAAAATTATCATCCAAATCAACTATCTGGTGGTATGCAGCAAAGAGTTGGTATTGCAAGAGCACTTGCAAATGATGCTCCTATTATATTAATGGATGAGCCATTTTCTGCACTTGATCCTCTAATACGCATTGAAATGCAAGATATGCTGATTGAGCTTCAAAAGGAGCTAAAAAAGACAATAATATTCATTACTCACGATCTAGATGAAGCACTCAAGCTGGGTGATAATATTGCAATATTGCGTGATGGGAAGATAATTCAGTCAGGGACTGGTCAAGATATAATACTTAACCCACATGACTCATACATTACAAATTTTACAGCTCAAGTAAATAGGGGGAGAGTTGTTGAATGCGAAAAAATTATGAATAAACTAGATAAAAAAAAACCCTCACTGTTAACTATCAAAAAAGATATGAAATTAGAAGAGGTTGCAAGATTGATGATATCCAAAGATGTTACTGAAGTTGATGTCATTAGTACAAAAAAAACCTATCTTGGTACTGTTACATTAAATGATGTCATCTCCTCAATGATAAATCCGATTGATGAGCAATAAATAATTTTATAGCTTGTTCTTTAAGTCAGATATCTTAAACTAATTTTTATATGAAACAGCCAATTATTATTATCACTGTATTTATACTTGGATACTTACTTGCAATAGTATTTAGATCAATAAATGCTATACTGGCTCCAAATCTAATTATAGACGTAAATCTAACTGCTTCTTCACTTGGCCTACTGACATCAACACTTTTAATTGCGCATGCAATTGCTCAAATACCGTTAGGTTTATATTTAGATAGTCATGGTCCCAAAAAAGTACAAATTACACTTCTACTTTTAGCGGCATTTGGCTGCATAATATTCGCAATAAGTTCAAATATTTATATTATGACATTTGCGAGATTGCTCATCGGAATAGGATTTTCGGGATCTCTAATGAGCGGATTTCGCGCTGTGAGTATGTATTTTAAACCAGAAAATGCAGCTTTAGGAAATGGTATTATTATGAGTGGTGGTCAACTAGGTCTGCTTATTACAAGCTGGCCAACAGAATTTATGCTAAATTTCTTATCATGGCGAGGTATATATGCATTTTTTATATTCCTTATATTTATTGTTGTAATAATGACTTACTACTTAATCCCCAAACAAGAAAAAATTTATAATACCCAACCCATATCACAAAGACTTGCCGAGTTAAAAAAAATACTATCTGATAAGTCTATCTGGTATTTAGGCCCATTAATTTGGATTACAGGCGGAACTCATATTGGTATTTTAACTCTTTGGGCTGGACCTTGGTTTCATGATGTCGCAGGGTATGGAAGAAATGATGTAGCTACAGGTCTTACAATAAATGCTATAGCTGCAATAAGTGGAATCTTTCTCACAGGACTAGTTGCGAAGATACTGACTAGCCATCAGATAGAAATTCTTAAAGTATTTAGATATATTTTAATTATATATATTCTTTCATGGTTTCCCTTAATATTTCTACCTCCAAATATAGGAGCCTTTTTTTGGATAATTATAGCTATGACAGGTCAAGCAGGAATTCTTTCCTATTCATGGATAACATCACGCTTTGGTTTATCACTCTCATCGCGAGCAAATACAATCGTTAACCTCGGTACTTTTGTTATAGCATTTTTTGTACAATGGCTAATTGGTGTAATAATTGATTTATTTCCACTTGTAAATGGGAGTGAATATAATCCAGTAGCATATGATGTTAGTTTCATGGTACTGTTATCAATGCAGATCATAGCATTAATATGGTTTCTTCGCGGAGAAAATCACTTAAAATTAGAAAATGGATAGGAATTATTATGAAAGTTGAAATATTATGCACAGGAGATGAAGTGCTAAGTGGGAAAATAATAAATTCTAACTTTGCATTCATGAGCGGGAAACTTGAGGAGGTAGGGATATCAGTAATTTGGGGAACTACAGTTGGTGATAATAAACAGGACCTCCTTGATGCCTTTAAACTTGCTTCTGAAAGAGCTGATGCAGTAATTGTTAATGGTGGGCTTGGTCCAACTGTTGACGATCTCTCTCAGGAGGTGGCTGCAATTGCGTCAGGTAATGAATTAGAATTACGTACAGACTGGCTTGAAATCATGGAAAGTTTTTTTATTAAACGTGGCAGAGTTATGACTGAAAATAATAAAAAACAAGCCATGCTTCCAAAGGGTGCAGAGCTAATAAATAATCCAATTGGAACAGCTTGTGGTTTTGCGATTAATATAAATAAATCACGTTTCTTTTTTACACCTGGAGTACCCCGAGAATTATTTCTTATGCTAGAGGATGAAATTATCCCAAGATTACTAGAATTATCTGGAGAGAAATTCATAACCAAGCTTAAAACATTTCACTCCTATGGTATTGGTGAATCAAGAGCTGATACTCTTCTAGAAGATATAGTCGATTTGGCGCCAGATAAAAATGTAAAACTTGGTTTTCAAGCTCATTTTCCTCAGCTTGAAACAAAATTACATGTCAGGGGAAATTCTAAAGATTCAATAGAAAAAAATTTAGTACCTGTTCAAGATGAATTGAGAAAGAGACTTGGAAACTATATTTTTGCAGAAGATAAGCAAACTCTGGAAGGAGTAATAATTGAAAGCCTAAAGAATAATAGTCAAACAATTTCAATTGCTGAGTTTATGACCGATGGTGGTATTAATTCAAGATTATCAAAGACAGATACTGGAGGTGAAAGCTTAATTTATGCATTGGCCTCAAATAATATATATGCACTGTGTAAGAGTCTAGAAATTAATCATAAAAATGAAGTAAATCTTGAGCTTGCAGAACAAGTTGCTCTAAAAACACGTGATATTTATTCTACTGATTTTGGTTTTTGTGTTCTAATAAACCATACAGAAAAAAATGAGGCAGAAACTTTCATTGCACTAAGCGGCCAAATATCACAATCGCGAATTGGGTACTTTATTGGTGATAATTATCGGGTTACATTGGGTAGCATTGAAATGGCACTTGATTGTATTCGTAGGTATTTTCAAGGTCTACCATTTGACGAAAAGTCTGACTTTGAAAGATAATTTACTTATTTAATATTTTTTCAAGTTTTTGATATAAAAGTTTAACATTATCAGGATCAAGTTGTATTTCACCACTATGTGTCATACGTGCTACCTCACATACAGCATCATTAAAAGGGGTTGGAATACCTAATCTCCTGCCCTCTTGTGAAACTTTTCCATTGATAAATTCAATTTCGCTTCTTCTTCCTTTTACATGGTCTTGTGCTGCATGCGTTCTAGCATTTGGACCAACGTCTTGTACCATTTTTTTCATTACAAGTTCGGCAGCATTTTCACCTGCATTTCCAATTTCTTCATTAGTTAGACCAAATAATGGCTCAATCATATATCCTAGTGCTTTACCTACCTTAAATGACTCTTTGCCAACCCCAACTGAAAATTCAAACATACCCGGCAGCTTCATTGCTTCCCAGTTTTTAAGGCTTAGAGATGAAAAAGGACATGTCATTGAATTTGCTATTAGCTTTGTCCATTTAGCCCCATATATGTTATCAGTTAAATCACATTTTCCAACATTTAACATTATCTTTTGAATATTTCTGAGGCGGGGTGTTATTGTCCCATCCAGTTCACCAACAGCAAACCATGTTCCAGTTGGGATAGTATTTCTTTGCACAATTCCGGGCTGGAAAATCTCACAACTTAACTCAACAACAGCTCCAATCACCTTATCTTTTCCTATCATTTCGACATTTTTATCGTCATTGTATGCATTTTGTAAGCCAATTAATACTCCATCTTCCTTTAAATATACAGATGCAAATTTTGCAACCCATTGGGTATCGTAAGCCTTAACTGCCATAAAAATATAATCAAATTTATCTTGTAATTGAGCAAAATCTGATAAGTGGTAAGATTTTATCTTTGTATTTGTTTTTCCTTTGGTGGTTATGACATCTAATCCATCAATTCTTATTTTTTCTATATGAGCTGCCCACTGATCAACAAGACACACATCCAATTTTGCTTCAGTTAATGACGCTGAAACACAAGATCCTATTGCACCTCCACCTAAAATACATATTTTTTCCATTATAGCTCCAAGTTATTTAGAATAATCCTTCAACCTTACCCTGATCATCAAGATATATCTTTTCAGCTGCTGGCACTCTTGGTAGTCCTGGCATCGTCATAATATCGCCAGATATTGCAACGATGAACCCGGCGCCGGCAGAGAGCCGAAGTTCTTTTATTTCTATATCATGTTCTTGAGGATTATTTTTGACAGTTGGATCGGTAGAAAATGAGTATTGTGTTTTAGCCATACAAATGGGAAGTGAGCTAAACCCATTTTTCTCCATATCCTTTATCTGTGTCAATGATTTCTTAGAAAAATGTACATTATTCGCTCTGTATATTTCCTTTGATATGACACTTATCTTATCCATAATTGAATTTTCTTTATCATATAAAAATTTAAAATCTAATTGCTCCTTGCTACAAATTTCAATTATTTCGTTAGATAAGTCAAGAATGCCTTCACCACCTTTTGCCCAGTGATTGGAAAGTATAACTTTGGCATCAACACCATTTTCTAATAAAACCTTGCCTATTTCTGCAATTTCATTTTCAGTATCTTTTGTGAATTTATTAACACATACAACAACAGGTACACCAAATTTTGATATATTTTCAATGTGCTGTATTAGGTTTGAGCATCCAAGACGTACAGCATCAATATTTTCCTTTGAAAGCTGATCTTTCTCAATACCACCATGCATCTTAAGAGCTCTTACTGTTGCGACAACGACTGCAACTGATGGCTTTGTATCTAATTGTCTACATTTGATATTAAAAAACTTCTCAGCACCTAAGTCAGCTCCAAAACCAGCCTCAGTGATCACATAATCTGATAGCTTAAGAGCCGCTTTTGTAGCTATTATTGAATTACAACCATGAGCTATATTTGCAAAAGGTCCTCCATGAACTAAAGCTGGACTGCCTTCCAAAGTCTGCACTATATTTGGCATGAGTGCGTCTTTTAAGAGCACAGCCATGGCATCATTTGCACTGATCATGCTAGCTGTAATTGGATCTCTTTCCCTTGTGTAACCAACAACTATTCTACCAAGTCGGTCTGTTAATTCCGATAGACTACTAGAAAGACAGAATATAGCCATGACTTCTGAGGCAACGGTAATATCAAAACCATCACTACGGGGATAACCATTCGCAACACCGCCAAGCGATGAAACAATTTCTCTTAGTGAGCGCTCATTCATATCAAGAGCTCTTCTGATTGAAATTCTTCTTGTATCAATATTTAGGCTATTGCCCCAATAGATATGATTATCAACCATTGCACATAATAAATTATGAGCTATACCAATTGCGTGAAAATCGCCTGTAAAATGTAAATTTATATCCTCCATGGGAATTACTTGTGAGTACCCACCTCCTGCTGCACCACCTTTCATTCCAAAACAAGGACCAAGAGATGGTTCCCTAATACAAATTGTTGCTTTTTTACCAAGCTTATTTAGACCATCTCCTAGACCAACTGTAGTGGTTGTCTTCCCTTCCCCGGCAGGTGTTGGAGTAATCGCCGTAACAAGTATTAGCTTTCCATTGGATCGACTATTCAAACTATCTAAGTAATCAATTGAAATCTTCGCTTTATAATTACCATAATTAAATAATTTATCTTCTGGAATACCTAATTTGTTTGCAACTTCACTTATTTTTTTTGGTTTTGCTAATCTTGCAATTTCAATATCTGTTGTCATATCTGATAATCTCTCTTTGATTTATTTAAAATAATCACCAATTTGAATATTATTATCCTTACAATAATCGCAAGCCATAACTTTGTTTCCATCTGACCTAATCTTATTGCAGGATAATATTCCATTCTTAGTGCCGATTAATAAATTTTCTTCAACTCCATATATCCGGCCTGGATCGGAATCTTCATTTGAAAAAATCATACTCTCGTATAACTTTACTTCTATTCCGTTCAATATTGACCATGCCCCTGGCTGAGGGTCGCCTGCTCTAATTAATGCATGAACTACGTTAATATCTTTTGACCATTCTATTTGTGCTTGCGACTTTCCAAACCAACTTTCATATGACCCATCTTCAAGATTTTGAATAATTCTTGGAGCATGACCGTCCTTAATCAATTGAATTGACTCCTCTATTGCTTGAATACCCATTGGAAATAATTTATTAAAATATAATTCACCCAGTGTTTCATTTTCATCAATATCACATTGCTTTTGTATGAGTATTGGCCCCGTATCGAGGCCATCATCTGGCCAAAATACACTAATTCCAGTAGTCTTTGAACCCATTGAAATAGGCCAATTTATTGAAGATGGACCTCTATGATTTGGTAAAAGTGATGGGTGGTATTGAATTGAGCCATATTTGGGTAGATCTAAAATTCTACTTGGAACAATCAAAAGTACATAAGCCATAATACATAGATCTGCATCTAAAGATTTCATCAGATCAAAGGCTTCTTCCGTTTTCCAACTTTCAGGTTGATATACTGGGATTTCATTTTTTATAGCATTTTCAACAAGGGGATCCATTTTCTTATTATCTTTATTTGGAGCCGAGCATACAGCTATAACATTTTCGTTATTACTTATTAGACTATCCAATACGGCACTACCAAATGCCTGTTGACCATGTAAAACTATCTTCATTTATTTGGGATCACTTCATCGCTTCTGATTGTTTAATTTTATTTATTTTTTCATCATCATAATTTAAAATATCACTCAGAATTTCATCATTATGCTCACCTAACAGAGGTGATCTTTTAACATCAGCCTTCGAGTCCGATAGTTTTATCGGACATCCAACAGTAGTATACTTACCTCTGATTGGATGGTCTACCTCAACAATTGTACCTGTCGCTTTTAATGACTCATCATTTGCAATTTCCTTCATGGATAATATAGGTCCACATGGAATACCTAGCGGGTCACAAATAGAAATAACTTCATGTTTGGATTTTGTTTTTGTCCATTCTTCAATCGTGTCAAAGATAAATTCGAGTTTATCGAGTCGAGCTTCGGGTGTCGAGTATCCCGAATCTTCTAACCATTCTTCTTTGCCGATAACATTACAAATCTTACCCCAAACCGGTGCTTGAGTTATAAAGTAAACATAGGCATCAGGATCATCCTCCCACCCTTTACATTTTAGGATCCAACCAGGCTGCCCACCCCCCGAGTCGTTTCCAGCCCTCGGTGTAGTATCAGTAAATGGTATTCCCTTTCCATATTGGCTATATTCTCTCAATGGGCCACTTTTCAATCTCTGATAGTCTCTTAGTTTAACTCTACATAAATTAACAACACCATCTTGCATTGCGACATCTACTCTTTGCCCTCTTCCAGATTTTTCCCTCTGGAATAATGCTGTTACTATCCCAAGTGCGAGATGAAGTCCTGTTCCAGAGTCACCGATTTGCGCTCCGGTGACAAGTGGAGGTCCATCGAGAAAACCAGTAGTTGATGCAGCTCCCCCTGCACATTGAGCAATATTTTCGTAGACTTTACATTCCTCATAAGGTCCCGGACCAAATCCTTTTACTGATGCTAAAATAATTTTTGGATTAATTTTTTGTATTTCTTCCCACCCATAACCCATTCTTTCAATTGTGCCTGGTGCAAAGTTTTCTACGAACACATCAGATTTTTTAATTAAATCTTCTAGAACCTGCTTACCAGAAGAGTCCTTAACATTTAGCGTTATAGATTTCTTGTTATGGTTCAACATCGTAAAGTAAAGTGAGTCAACTCCATCTAAATCACGTAATTGTGATCTTGTAATATCACCACCGCCTGGTCTTTCAATTTTTATTACATTAGCCCCAAACCATGCAAGTAGTTGTGTGCAAGTTGGTCCTGATTGAACATGTGTAAAATCTAGTATTGTTATGCCTTTTAACGCTTCCATTACTTAGCTCCTCATTTATACATAGTTTGGGCTTTAGTTCCAGGGGCATACTCATTCGGATCTACCCAAATATTTACAATAGCTGACTTTCTATTTTCTTTGACAAATTTTCTTGCTTCTACCAATGCAGATTGTATTTTATTAGGGTCTTTAACATCAAGGCCGAGCCCACCCCATAGGCTAGTAAATTTTGAGAATTCCATATCACCCAGCTTATTAGCAATATCACCCTTTTGCTGTCCATATTTAGCTAATTGACCATATCTTATTTGATTCATTGCTGAATTATTTCCAATAACTGCAATGAATGGTAAACCAAACCGGTCAGCAGTCTCCATATCAAAGGCTGTCATACCAAAAGAACCATCTCCATAATAGCAAAGCACCTCTTTATTTGGGTTTGCGAGCTTGGCAGAGAGTGCGAAGCCAGTTCCGACACCTAAGCTTCCCAAAGCTCCTGGATCCATCCATTGTCCTGGGTTTCGAGGTCGCACAGCTTGAGCCGAAATAGTTACAACATCACCACCATCTCCTATAAAAATAGTATCATCATTAAGAAACTCATTCAGTTCATAGGCGACTCGATATGGGTGTATTGGAGTGGAGTCATTTGTAAAAATTGGAAGTAATTTTTTATATTTTTCATCTTCCTTTACATTAAGACTTTTAATCCACAAACTTCTTTTATCTTTTATTTCTTTGCTATAAACATCTTTCATTTTATTTATAATTTGTAGCATTATTGTACCAGGATGACCTGTAAGTCCAATATCTATATCTCTATTTTTTCCAATATTTGAATAGTCCTGATCAATTTGGATTAATTTAATATCTTTTGATATTCGCCCACCATATCCCATTCTAAAATCAAATGGTGTTCCAACAATCATTAGTAGATCTGCATCTTTAAATGCATCCCCTCTTGTCCTATCAAATGAGTAGGGTGAATTACTGTCTATCATTCCACGGCTAGCTCCATTTGTATAGGCCGGTATCATTAAATCCTTAACAAATCTATTAGCCTCTATATGGCTTCTTGATTGCCAAACTTGCTGTCCAAATAATACTGCAGGCCTCTCAGATTTGGATAATATTTCTACAAGATTTTCAATATCTTTAGGGTCTGCTTGCGTATGCGTTGATGCCCTATACATTGATTTTTCTGGTATTTTAGCATTTTCGATGGGTATCTCCTTATCTAAAACATCTCTTGGAATTTCAAGATAAGATGGTCCACATGCTCCTTTAAAACACTCCCTTGCAGCCATTGCAACCATTTCTGCAACTCTTTCTGTTGACATAACCGTTGATGCAAACTTTGTTATTGGCTTGAGTATTTCGACATGAGGTAATTCTTGTAAACCTCCCATTTTCCACTGTGATAATGCACTTTGCCCACCAATATGAAGTACTGGACTTTCTGATCTAAAAGCAGTTGCAATACCTGTAATTGCATTTGTAAATCCTGGTCCTGCAGTTGTAATTAAGCACCCAAGTTTTCCTGTTTGTCTTGCATAACCATCAGCAGCATGAGCTGCGGTCTGTTCATGCCTAAAATCAATAATCTTTATTCCTTCTTCAATACAGCCATCATAAATATCTATTATGTGCCCTCCGCAAAGAGTGAATATTGTATCGACCCCTTCATTTTTTAGGGCACGAGCAACTAAATGACCGCCTGTAATAAAGCCTTTTTTTTGATTTCTTTTCTTCAGAATATCTTCAGTTGATGTTGCCATAATTTATACCTCACTAAGTTCATAAATTAAAATTTATTTTATAGGAGAAAAATTAGCCCCAACCATTAACTTATCTTCCTGATTCACAATCATACCAGCAATCTTGGATCTATATAAAGTCCATGCAGGGTCGGCATCTCTTTTTTCCCTAAGTGTTTCAAATTCCATAATATCATTATATTGCCATATATGGACAACTTGATTTAGGCGGCCTACTTTACTTACAAAATATGCTGTAAGTTCTAACCCATGTTTTTTAGCGATCGGATAGGCAAATTCTTCAAATATTTTAACATATTCATTTGTTTTTCCGGGTTGTATTGTGTAGGTTCTGTGATCAAATATCATATTTGTATTCCTTCAACTATTTTTAATACCCATTATAATATTGTATATATAATTAAAACAACTAATATAAAAAAAAATTTTATACCGATTGAATAGCATTAAATCATGGAAAAAGAAACACTAAAAAGAGCTCTCATAGCAGGTTCTTTCTCGGTACTAATAATAGGTTCATTATCCTACTTAACTTATGGATATGAATATGGATTATTTTTAGTCGCATCCTTTGGTTCCTCAATGGTTTTGATGTTAGGATACCCAGAAACTCCTTTTGCAAGAGGACGAAATGTATTTACAGGACACCTTTTAACATCCCTTGCAGGTACTATTTGCCATGGACTTCTTATTGTTCAGTTTGATATTCCAATTTATATTGTAATACCATTGGCTGTAGGTTTGGGAATATTTTTAATGATTGCGTGTAATGTTACACATCCTCCAGCAGGAGGTAATCCAATAATTGTGCTTGTAGGTGGATACTCTTTCGAATTTATTATAACTCCAATTATTACTGGATGCTTACTAATAATTATCCAAGCTTTCATAATAAATAATTATATTCTGAAGAGAAAATATAAAATATGAATTTATATTATATTTGCTCCATGTATCTAAAAATGATATGAAACATTAATTTTAATCTAAAAACCCATGAAAGTTTATTGTAATGAAAGTATTATGTATCTTATATGACGATCCAAAGGGCGGAATGCCAAAAAATTATCCACTAGCTGAACTACCAAAACTTACTGGATATCCAGATGGACAGACTTTACCAACACCAGAAAATATTGACTTTAACCCTGGCGAATTACTTGGTTGTGTTTCAGGAGAGCTGGGACTGCGAAAATTCCTTGAGGAAAATGGACATGAACTGGTTGTCACTTCAGACAAAGATGGCGATAATTGCGAAGCAAACCATCATATAAAAGATGCAGATGTTGTAATATCTCAGCCATTTTTCCCTTTTTACCTTACAAGAGAAAAAATAGATAGTGCCAAGAATCTTAAACTTGCTATTACAGCAGGTATTGGTTCAGATCATGTTGATTTACAAGCTGCAATGGACAATAATATTGATGTTTTTGAAGTAACTTATTGCAACTCAAGATCAGTTGCAGAACATATTGTTATGATGATTTTATCATTAGTTAGAGATTACCATAACCAACACAGAATAGTTAATGAAGGTGGTTGGAATATTGCCGATGCTGTTCAAAGATCTTATGACGTTGAAGGGATGCATATCGGAACTGTTGCCGCTGGTCGAATTGGACTTGATGCTCTAAGAAAGATGAAGCCTTTTGATGTGCATTTACACTACTTTGATAGGCATAGACTGCCAGAGTCTATTGAAAAAGAACTTAATTTAACATTTCACGAAACTGTTGAATCTATGGTTGCAGTTTGTGATGTTGTTACAATAAATTGCCCATTACATCCAGAAACAGAAAACCTTTTTGATACAGAATTAATAAATAAAATGAAAAAAGGTGCATATATTGTAAATACTGCAAGAGGGAAAATTTGTAACAGAGAAGCCATTGCGTCTGCACTTAAATCAGGCCAGTTGAGTGGTTATGCAGGTGATGTTTGGTTCCCACAACCGGCACCAAATGATCATATTTGGCGAACAATGCCAAATCATGGAATGACACCCCATACTTCAGGTACTTCATTATCTGCACAAACAAGATATGCAGCTGGTGTTAGAGAAATACTCGAATGTTTCATGGGAAATAAAGAAGTGAGAAATGAGTACACAATTGTTAAAGATGGTAAATTAGCAGGAACTGGTGCACATTCATATTCTGAAGGAAGTGCAACAAGTGGTTCCGAGGAAGCGCAAAAATACAAAAAAATGTAAATAAAAAAAATATCAACGTAACTTACGATGCAGTAATCATTGGAGCTGGATTTGCGGGTCTATATATGCTCCATAAGTTACGTTGTTATGGTTTAAAAGCCCATATATTTGAAAAAGCACCAAGGATTGGAGGAACCTGGTATTGGAATAAATACCCTGGAGCCAGATGCGATACTGAGAGTCTCCAATATTCATATCAATTCTCAAAAGAGCTTCAAGATGAGTGGGTTTGGTCTGAAAAATATGCAACCCAACCCGAAATACTAAAATATTTAGAGCACGTAGTGGATAGATTTAAACTTTCTGAGTCTATAAGCTTAAATAAGCAAATAACAGACGTTATCTACAATGAAGAAACAAAACTTTATCAAATTAAAAATGATCAATTTGAGCAATTTCAATCAAAATTTTGCATTCTAGCTAGCGGTTGCTTATCTGAGCCAATTAAACCGAAGATAAACGGTATAGAAAACTTTAGTGGAGAAATATTCCAAACATCCCGGTGGCCTGATAAAAGTATTAATTTCAGAAATAAAAAAGTAGCAATCATTGGAACCGGCTCATCTGGGGTTCATGTAATACCAATAATTGCAGAATATTGTAAAAATTTATATGTTTTACAGAGAACAGCAAACTACGCAGTACCAGCTCATAATCGGAAGTTACCTGATGAATATGTCAAAAATTTTAAAAATAATTACAAAGAAAATCGGCAGAAAGCAAAAGAATTAGTTAGTGGTTTTCTTACCCATTATAATCCATTATCCGCTTTGGAGGTTAATGAAAGAGACTTAAAAAAAGAGTATGATAAAAGATGGGAGGCAGGTGGTTTGGCATTTCTAGCTGCATTTAGTGATATAACATATAATAAACGAGCAAATAAAACTGCATCAAATTATATTGAAAATAAGATAAAAGAGATAGTTGATGATCAAGAAGTTGCAAAACTCTTAACACCTAATTCTATAGTTGGATGCAAAAGATTAGTTATCGATAGTGATTATTATACAACTTATAATAGAAAAAATGTTGAGCTAATTGATCTTAATAAAGAACCAATTAATTTTCTAACTGATCACTCTATAAAACTAAAAAATAGAGAAATAGCTATTGACTCATTAATACTTGCGACAGGGTTCGATGCAATGACAGGTGCAATAAATAATATTAATATCGTAGGTAAAGATAAAGTAAAACTCAGGAATAAATGGTTAAATGGACCAAGTTCATATCTAGGACTTATGGTAAACGGATTTCCAAATCTATTTACAATAACAGGACCAGGTAGCCCATCAGTTTTAACCAATATGATACCAACAATTGAACAGCATGTTGATTGGATTGGTGATTGTATCAGATATATGCAAAAAAAATCGTACCATTCAATAGAAGCAAATTTAGATGCTGAAACATCTTGGGTGAAATATAATGAAGATTGTGCGAGAAATACATTAAGATACGAATGTGACTCTTGGTATTTAGGGTCAAATGTAAATAATAAGCAAAGGATTTTCTTACCATTTGTAGGTGGCCTGCCAACATACATAAAAAAATGTGAGGAAATTACTAGGAATTCATACGAAGGATTTCGTTTTTTCAATTAGGGGTTAAAATGAATATAGAAGAATATAAGTCATTCGACGCAACAGGGCTTGCAAATCTAGTAAAAAAAGGTGAAGTCACTGCAATTGAACTTTTAGAATTAGCTATGTCTATAGTTAATAATAGTGAAAAAAAAATATCGGCTTTGACAACTCAAGCATTTGATTATGGTAAAAAGGAGATTGAAAAAGAAAAAAAAGACGGTTATTTCTATGGCGTACCTTTTATGCTCAAAGACTTAAATGTATCCTGTAAAGATTTACCTACGACAATGTCGAATTCATTATTCGAAAATAATATTCCAAATTATGATAGTGATCTAATTCGTTTATATAAAAAATCTGGCTTGATTATTGTTGGTATGACAAAAACCCCTGAACTTGCGCTTTCCTTAACAACTGAGCCAAATCTTCATGGACCAACACGAAATCCTCTCAATCTTAAAAATTCTCCAGGCGGATCCTCGGGGGGATCAGCAGCTGCTATTGTCGCAGGCTATGTTCCCATGGCACACGCGACAGATGGAGGAGGAAGTATTCGGGTTCCAGCCTCACTATGCGGTTTAGTTGGACTAAAACCCTCCAGAGGTAGAATTACCGCTGGACCACAAATGGGTGAAGCACTTGGAAGCATGGCTACCAGCCATTGCCTATCAAAATCTGTAAGAGATACAGCTGCTCTCTTAGAAATATCCAAGGAACAGTCGGTCGGAGACCCATATTGCGCTCCCAATAATCATGAAAATTTTTTAGAATATGTTGGGAAGGACCTCGGTAAACTAAAGATTGGATTTATGACAACTGACTTCGAAGGAAATAAAATTTGCGAAAGTATAAAAAAATATACGCTAAAAACCGCAAAACTATGTGAAGACCTTGGCCATACAGTGGAAGAATTTGAGATCAACCTTAATCCAATGCCAATCCATCAAGCATGGAAGGTTATTCCAGCAGTAAATTTATTGTATAATATGCAAAAAAGAGCTGATTTTCTTGGAATTCAACTTAAAGGTAGCCATCTCGAAGAGCTAAATTGGGCATGGCTCGAGGAAGGAAGACGTTACAAAGCTGTCGATTACCTTAATGCAATAAATACTATGCATGCGATAGGACGAAGAGTTTCACAAGAATTTGTAAAATTTGATTTATTATTAACTCCAACCATTGTCAAAGAAAAATTAGAACTTGGCACAATAAAAACAAATCATTGTGATATTGATGCTCATTTGAATTATCTATTTAGAGACTTTGCACCTCATTTAGCTATATTTAATCAGACTGGTGGTCCTGCAATATCTCTTCCATTATGGAAAATAGATCATGACCTACCTCTTGGGATGCATTTTGCTGCTAAAATCGGAGATGAAGGAAAATTGATATCATTAGCAAGTCAGTTTGAGCAAATGGTCTCTTGGAAAATTAATTAGAAGCTAGTAGATTAAATATAGTTATAATTACAACAACACAAGATGTAGCCAAGAGACGTGATTGATAATAATATTGACTTATATAACTTTTATTTCTTAACCTAAAATCTATATATTGCAAATATATAAAACATAAAATAACCACGACCCAAGCATATATGCTATCCCAGAGAATACATGCCCACGCAATCAACGCAATTAGATTACTTTCAATTTTAATTCTTTTTCGATTTGAAATATTTTTTGCGATACCCCAATGTGACCCTGCAATAAAAGAAATTATAATCACGGAATAAGCAGAAAATATAAATTGATAATCTAATGGCATTGGGTAAATTTGAAATAATGATAATACTAAAATAATTAAAAAGGGTAAAATCCCTGATATAGTTAAAAACCTATTCAAGTACATAAGTATTATCCTTAATGAAATCCTCAGCTTTGGAAAAAATTTTACTTTTTCTTTCGGTATTCATTCTATCTAAGGATCCAATCATTATTGAAAGTCTGGGATTACCCTTAAAATAGTCTCTATTTTTATCTATAAACCTCCAATATAATCCGTCGAGCGTATCACACCACTCGCCCTTTTGGAAATCCATCATCTTTAGAATGTAATTTGACCCACAAATATATGGCTTTGTAGAAAATATACCGCCATCACTAAATAATCCCATTCCAAATACATTTGGAGCCATAACCCAGTCTGATGAGTCTACAAAAGCCTCCATGAACCAACTATAGACAGAATTAGGATTTATCTCGCACAGGTTCATGATATTTGAGAGAACCATAAGTCTTTCAATATGGTGTGACCATCCATTCTGAAATGCATTATTAATACAATGATCTAATGGAGGTATTCCTGTTTTCCCACTATACCAGCTGTCACACATGTGTCTTTGATGCTGGAAGAAATTTTTTTGTTCCATTTCTTGACTATAGTTTTGATATATACCTCTTATAAATTCTCTCCACCCAATTATTTGTCTAATAAAACCCTCAATTGAGTTAAGTTTGATATCATTATTTTGATAATAATCGAGCGTCTTATTGATAATATAGTCAGGAGTAATCATACCCATATTGATATAGGGGCTTAACTTACTATGAAATAATATATTGTCTCTTTGGGTGAGCGCATCTTCATAATCCCCAAATAAGTTTAGCTTATTTTCAAGAAAAAAATTAAATAATTCATTTACCTTTTGAACTTCTGTAACAAAATTAAAATTATCAAGTGTTCCATAGTGTTTAGCAAATTTCTTCTCAATTATAGGTATCAATAGCTTGGTATGTTCTGACATATTTATTTCCGGGAAAGTTGGAATCTCAATACTATCCGGAATTTTTTTTCTATTTTCACTGTCGAAGCTCCATTTCCCTCCAATAGGCTTATCATTGCTATCTAATAAAATCTGGTGCTTTTTTCTTACATACTTATAGAAAGATGCCATAAAAGGCTTATTTGTTAGTAAGAATTGGCTAAACTCATCTCTACTTGTTAAGAACATCGGGCTCTTTATCATGTTAAAATCAATTTTACTTTGACTTAAATACCTGATTATTGAGCTCTCAAAAAACTTATCTTCAATTTCAAAAAAAGTTATCGACTCAATGTTATATAATCGAATAATCTTTTCTAATTTTTTTATATAAGGACTTTCAAACTCGGGGTCATCAATATCTTGATAAATAATTTGAAAGTCGTTTTCCCTCAATTTATCAGCATAAGATCTCATTGATGATAGAAATAAGAGTATTTTTTTCTTATTTGGTTTTTGATGTGAACAGAGACCAAAATCTTCAGCCATAAAGAATGTAAAGTTTTTTTTATAATCCTCTAAGTATGAGTCTGGAAATAATTGATTACCTAAAATTATGAAAAGTTTCATTATATTTATAAATTTTAATTGCCTAGGGTACGCTTATTTATATTTTTATATATATTTCAATATTTTGATAATGGCTGGGGCGGCAGGATTCGAACCTGCGATCACGGGATCAAAACCCGATGCCTTACCGCTTGGCTACGCCCCATTAGTCAATATCTATTTATAATAAAAAACGATAAATATATTAACAATTATTACTGATATACATTATGTATATTAGTATTATAAGTTATAACAAAAATAAATTAAAAAATACATGTTATAATAAATGTTAATCAACATAAAAAAGATACTAGCAGATAATCCAAGCCCATCAACATATGAAGGCACAAATACCTACATACTTGGAAATGAAAATTTAGTAATAATTGACCCCGGACCCGACTCTGATAAACATCTAAGTAAACTAATAAATTATATTGGAAAAAGAAAAGTTGAACTTATAGTTGCAACACATCATCATGCAGATCATATTGGTCTTCTACATAAGCTATCATCAATAAAAAATTCACCAATATTTATTGGTCGAGGCCAAATAAATACATTTTATAAGTATGACTCGAGATTAGAAGAAAGATGTAGTCTTTTTGAGTCTACAATACTTACAAGAGAATTTAGAATTAATACTATTCATACTCCAGGTCACTCTTCGGATCACTATTGTTTTCATATACCCAGTATCGCCTTATTTAGTGGAGATCATATTATGGGGTGGTCAACTACAATGATTAGATTACCGGATGGTAATATGAGAGATTATCTTGAGAGTTTGGAATTAATTAAAAATCTGAGTCATGAACAGATTTTACCAGCACACGGTGAAAAAATATTAGATGGTAAAAAAAGATGTCAGCAGCTTATTGCCCATAGAAATAAAAGGTCTTTACAAGTAAAAAATACATTAAAAAATGCGGAATTAAACTTGAGTGAAATTACTGAAATAATATATGGAAAAATAAATAAAAAATTGATCGATTATGCAAAATATACTCTTGAAGCATTACTCGAGAATATGATTGAAAATAATATTATTAAAAAAGAAAAAAAAAAAGACATATATTACTACTCGATAAAATAGCGACTTAGTAAACTATGGATATAGATAATCACGTGTCCAAGATTTATCCTGTAATCTAAATTTTAGTCTTTGATGCAATCTGAAATCCGAATTTAACCAGAATTCAATCTCATTCGGAATAATACGATATCCAACCCAATAATCAGGTCTGATTATCTCTTTTCCTTCCATACTTTCTATAAATTCAGAATATTCTTTAGAAAATTGATCTGGGCCACTTAATACAGACGATTGTTTGCTTACAATAGCCCCAATTCTACTGCCTCTCGGTCTTGTGTCAAAATAATTATCAGCTTCAATGGGTGCAATAATTGACACCTCACCTTTTATTCGAACTTGCTTTCTAATACTTTTCCAGTGGAAGCAAACTGCTGCACTTTTATTTTTATTTAATTCAATACCCTTTTGGCTATTTTTATTTGAAAAAAATACAAAACCATGATCAATTTTTTTTAGTAATACCATTCTCACATTTGGTTGGCCATCATCATTGACAGTAGCGAGAGACATAGCATCCGGATCGTTTATTTCTTCCGTCTTTGCTTCCTCAAACCAATCGTAGAATATTTCGAATGGACTTGTATAGTTTAGTTCTTTTTCTTTGAAACCGTCATAAGTTTGCATAATTTTATCTCATCATATAGTTGTAATGATATGTTTTATATAATATTATATTTAAATATTAAAAGTAGTAAAAACTAAAAATGGATAACAACACTTTTCAAAACCTGATGAATGGCAAAAAAGGCCTTATTATGGGTGTTGCCAATAATAGATCAATTGCTTGGGGTATCGCTAAAGCTCTTCGTAGTGCAGGAGCTGAACTTGCTTTTAGTTATCAAGGTGAAGCAATTGAAAAAAGAATAATTCCTCTAGCAAAAGAATTAAATTCGGAAATTACAATTGAGTGTGATGTTAGTGATGATAAATCAATTGCATCACTCTTCAATAAATTAGAGAAGGCTTGGGGTAAAATTGATTTTATTGTACATGCAATTGCCTACTCTGATAAAAATGAATTAACTGGTAGATATATTGAAACCACCAAAGAGAACTTTCTTCAAACTATGCTAATCTCATGCTATTCATTTACAACAATAGCCCAACACGCAGAAAGAATTCTAAATGAAGGTGCATCCCTTGTAACTCTTACATACTCTGGAGCCGAAAGAGTGATGCCCCATTATAATGTAATGGGTGTTGCAAAAGCTGGCCTAGAAGCATCCGTGAAATATCTAAGTGTAGACATGGGTAAGAACCAAACTAGAGTAAATGCTATATCTGCTGGTCCAATCAAAACACTTGCGGCATCCGGCATTGGAGATTTTAGATATATTTTAAAATGGAATGAATATAACTCACCGCTTCGTAGAACTGTTGATATTGAAGACGTAGGTAATGCCTCTATTTATTTATTATCAGACCTTAGCAAGTCTGTAACAGGTGAAATACTGCATGTGGATGCTGGTTACAATATTGTAGGTATGAAAAATGAGGAAGCACCCGATATATCGGTGTTATAAGGAATAAGTTTATGTCACATAATACCTTCGGTAAAATGCTGCGTATTACGACTTGGGGTGAAAGCCATGGGGACCTAATTGGTTGTGTCCTCGACGGGTGTCCACCTAATATAGAATTAACACTTGATGAAATCCAATTTCATTTGAACAGAAGAAAACCTGGACAATCAAAATATACCACTCAACGAAAAGAAGATGATATTGTTGAAGTTGTATCCGGTGTGCTAAAAAATAAGAATGGCTCTTTAACCACAACAGGAACTCCCATTTCACTAATAATCAAGAATACCAATCAACGCTCGAAAGACTATAGCGACATTGAAGATAAATTCCGACCCGGACATGCTGATTTTGCGTACATGAAAAAATATGGATTAAGAGACCCAAGTGGAGGTGGAAGGTCTTCTGCAAGAGAAACCGCTATGAGAGTTGCAGGTGCTGCTATAGCAAGAAAAATTGTTCCTGATATCAAAATTAGAGCAGCACTAATTCAGATGGGTCCTTATGCAATTAATCGTGATAATTGGGATTGGGATTTTGTTGATCAAAATCCATTCTTTTCACCAGATAATTCAATCATAGCAAAGTGGAAAAATCATCTTGAAAAAGTAAGAAAAGATGGGGACTCAACTGGTGCTATCATAGAAGTTGTTGCTGAAAATGTTCCCATAGGTCTAGGTGAACCAATATATGGTAAACTTGATCAAGAAATTAGCTCGGCAATGATGTCCATCAATGCAGTTAAGGCAGTCGAAATTGGAGCTGGTTTTAAAACTGCTTCTATGACTGGGAGCGATAATGCAGACGAAATTATAGTAAAAGATGGAATAACAAAATTTTTATCAAATAATGCTGGTGGAATATTGGGAGGTATCTCAACAGGGCAAGACATTATAGTAAGATTTGCTGTAAAACCTACATCTTCAATATTAAAGCCTCAAAAAACTATTAACTCACAGGATAAACAAACAACAATTGTAACACGTGGTAGACATGACCCCTGTGTCGGTATAAGAGCAGTTCCAATTGGAGAAGCTATGCTGGCATTAGTTTTAGCTGATCAATTTCTTAGAAATAGAGGACAAATCGGCTAACTTTTATCATACTTTCTTCCAAAGAAAAGCCACTCTTGATTTCCATCCTTACCTAATATTGGCGACTTGAAAAGTTTAATCTCATCCATACCTTGATCTATCAACCACCTTTTAAACTCTAATAACTTATCCCAAACTAATATTTCATTTTTTACAATACCATTTTTATGGATATCAGCTCTGCCAACTTCAAATTGTGGCTTGAATAAGATGTAAAAGAGCGTATCGCTTTTTGAATTAATTACTATATTTTGAATTGCTTTTTTTAAACTTATAAAACTTAGATCAATAGTTATAATATCACAAGTTTTGACTATATCTAAACTTACCTCTCGGACGTCAGTTCTCTCAATATTTATTACTTTTGGATTCTGCTTCAGTGATGATGATAATTGGTCATGTCCAATATCAACACAATAAACCTTGCTTGCACCATATTCGAGAAGTACTTCTGTAAATCCTCCTGTAGATGCCCCCAGATCAAGGCACGTAAGATCTGAGATTTTTGAAGAGAGCTTATGAATGATAAATTGTAATTTATATGCAGATCTTGAAACATAAATATGCTGGTTTTTGTCAACTAATACCTTATCAAAAGGTGAGACCCTAGCACTATTTTTGAAGATAATTTTGCCATTAATTGATATTAAGCCCAATTTAATAGCGTTTGAGGCAATATTTCTTGATGTATAAAAATTGTTTTCTTCAAGCCATATATCTAATCTTTTTTTTTTATCATCCCACATTCATTAGGTCTTTTGCTGCCCTGTAAATCATCTCCGAATCTAAACCAGACAACCCTATTTGGTTTGCCTGAGTATCCTGATCTATAAATCTATCAGGTAATGTAATATTCTTATACTTAATATTATTTATATAATAATCCTTATTAGACTGAAGATATGCACTTACTTGTGCAGAAAATCCACCTATTACGCCTTCCTCAACTGTAAGAATGAATTTATGTGATTTTATATATTTACTAATTATTTGTGTATCTAGTGGTTTTGCAAATCTCGCATCAATAAATGTTGGAAATATTTTATCTTTATTTAATGCTTCTACTGCTCCTTCACACTCCTTAAAAATCGTCCCATAGGATAATATAACTAAATCACTTCCCTCTTCAATTAGTCGAGCTTTACCTATTTCAATTGGCTTCAAATCTTCAGGAATATCAATGCCAATACCATTACCACGAGGATATCTAAAGGCTATGGGTCCTTCATTAAAATTAGCCGCAGTCTTGACCATACGAGCGAGTTCCAACTCATTAGATGGTGCCATAACAGTAAAATTTGGTATAGCTGATAGATACATGATATCAAATGAACCTGCATGAGTTGCACCATCTTCCCCAACAAGGCCCGCCCTATCAATTGCAAATCTTACTGGTAAATTCTGGATACCTACGTCATGGATAACCTGGTCATAAGCCCGCTGTAAAAAAGTTGAATAAATTGCACAAAAGGGTTTAAACCCATCCGAAGCAAGTCCTGCTGCAAATGTTACTGCGTGCTGTTCAGCAATGCCTACATCAAAATATCTATCTGGAAATTTTTGTTGAAATATGTCCAAGCCCGTACCTGTGGGCATTGCAGCAGTAATTGAAATAATTTTTTTGTCGTTTTCTGCTTCTTTCACAAGCTGATTAGCAAATACTTTTGTATAGGGAGGTATATTTGATTTTTTTGATATCTGCTCTCCGGTTGTAACATCAAATTTAGATACACCATGATATTTATCTTTAGAATTTTCAGCAGGTGAATATCCTTTCCCTTTTTTAGTGACAATATGAATTAAAATAGGCCCATCATGATTTGATTTTACATTTCTTAATATTGGAATTAGATGATTAAAGTTATGGCCATCTATAGGACCAACATAGTAGAAGCCTAATTCTTCAAATAATGTTCCTCCGGTAAAGAAACTTCGCCCATGCCCTTCCATTTTTACTAGGATTCTTTTTATTCTTGACGGTAAATATTTAATTATCTTTTTTGCATAGTTTCTAAAACCACTGTATGTTCCACTAGATATTAGCTTCGCTAGATAGGCACTCATAGCACCAACCGGACGAGCGATAGACATATCATTATCATTCAGGATTACTATTAATTTATTTTTCATAACCCCTGCATTATTCATTGCCTCATATGCCATACCAGCACTCATAGCTCCGTCTCCGATTACAGCAATGATGTTATGATTTTGCCCCTGAATATCCCTTGCAACACTCATACCAAGACTTGAGGAAATTGATGTTGAGGAATGCGCAGCTCCAAATGGATCGTATATACTTTCTGACCTTTTTGTAAAACCAGACAAACCGCCACCCTGCCTCAGTGATGACATTTCTTTTCGTCTTCCAGTAAGTATTTTATGTGGGTAGGCCTGGTGCCCAACATCCCAAATTATCCTGTCTTTTGGGGTATCAAATATGTAATGTAAGGCAATTGTTAATTCGATAACGCCAAGCCCCGCTCCTAGGTGCCCTCCAGTTTTTGAGACCAACTGAATAAGCTCTTCTCGGAGTTCTTTAGCCAGAGGTTGAAGTTCGCTTTCTGAAAACTGTCTTAAATTTTTTGGGTCGCTAATCTTATCTAATAGGGGGGTTGCTGTCATTAATTTTTATCACTTTGATCAGACTCATTAAGTTCGGATGAACTAACTATATTTCCCACATTATTAATTTTGATTGCATTTATCCGTAACTCTGCATCGTCGAGTAATTTCTTACAATGCTTGGCAAGCTCAGAACCAATTTCAAATTTTTCTACGGATTGAGATAATCTCACCTCTCCACTTTCAAGGCCTTGTATTATTTCATTAAGCATTTCCATTGCTTCTTCAAACTCAAGTTTGTTTATATCCGCTGGCTCAATTTTTTTAACCATAATATTATCCATGCATTGATTAATTAATAACTATTGGCTTTGACTTTACCAATTAAAATTATATATAAATAATTTGATTGAGTTAATAAAAAAATGAAAAAAACAATTTATAAAGCCAGTAATGTTAATATAAACAAAGCAGTAGATATCTTAAATGAATCTGGTGTAATCGCTTTTCCTACTGAAACTGTTTATGGGCTTGGTGGAGATGCATCATGCGAAAGCTCAATAAAGAAAATTTATATTATTAAAAATAGACCATTACACAATCCTCTAATCATTCATGTTGCATCGTTAGAAGAAGCAAAAATGATTGGAAAATTGAATAATACTGCAATGAAAATGGCAAAAGCATTTTGGCCAGGCCCATTGACATTACTTGTCGAAAAGAAAAGGAATAATGGAATAACTCCAGCTGCTACTTCAAATCTTGACTCAATTGCAATTAGAGTACCATCTAACCCAATAATACTAAAAATTCTAAATACGTTCGGAAAGCCTATTGCAGCTCCAAGTGCAAATTTGTCTGGCACAGTAAGTGCAACAAATGCAAGCCACGTTTTTGATGACTTTGGTGACGATATTGAAATGATACTTGATGGTGATAAATGTGCCCACGGAATAGAGTCTACAATAGTTGATGTTAGATCAGAGAATATTCAAATTCTTCGAGAAGGGGCTATTACAAAAGATCAAATATTTAAAATTACAAAATTACAGTTGGATGCGTATGATGGCCATAAAATTTTATCCCCGGGTCAACTTAAGAAACACTATTCACCAAAAGCAAGAGTTCGAATTAATGTAAAAAGACCAAATGCAGATGAATATTTTATCACATTTGGAGAAAAAAATAATAATAACCACATCAATACAATTAATCTTTCAAGCACTGGAGATTTGCATAAGTTTGCTCACAGATTGTATGCATGTTTGAGAGATCTTGACAGCATGAATATTAAAAAAATCGCCATATCACCAATCCCCCATCAAGGCATTGGTAGGGCAATAAACGACAGAATTAAGCGAGCCTCAAAGTGATGTTAAGAAATAATATCAAAAAGAGAATATCTGGACAGGCCAATCAGCGCTTTGGCCGGTTTATTTATTCATAATGATAGCGTTTTATTTGTAAAAAAAGTAATCTAGACAAATATATAAATAAAGGCTCGACGGGTAGAGTACTGGGCTGAGAATTAGTTGAAGGTTCAATGGCTTAATTTTTTAATAAAAGGAGTCATGACTTCCGTTCAACAGAATTAAGAAAGACTAAAAATGAATAAAAAAGTAGCTATAGTTGGCGCCGGGATAGCTGGAATAACAACTGCATATTACCTCGCCAGAGCCGGACACGAAGTTGTAATATATGATAAAAGAAAGCATCCAGCAATGGCGACCAGTTATGGTAATGGTGGACAACTTAGTGCTAGCAATGCAGAAACTTGGAATAGTTGGCGCAGTGTTAAGAAAGGAGTCAAATGGTTATTTAAGGCCGATGCCCCATTGAAAATTAACCCATCTATTAGTATTGAAAAATATACGTGGATATACAGATTTATTAGAGCTATTCCCTGTGCAGAAAAAAATACATACGATACATGCATGTGGGCTTTGGCAGCTCACAAACTCTACAAAGAGATTGCTACTCGTGAAAACTTATCTTTTGATATGGTAGAAAAAGGCATACTACACATTTATACAGATCAATCAGAATTAAATAACGCTCGGAAAGTGAACAAAATTTACAATAAGGCAGGGCTAGAAAGATGGGAAGTATCACCAAAAGAATGTTTAGATATTGAACCAGCACTTGTTCCTCCGCCAAAACTACTGGGCGGCTTTTATAACGAAACAGATTTTACAGGAGATATACATAAGTTTTGCACAAATTTATTATCTGTATTAGTGACGAAATATAATGTAAAGCATGTCAATAAAGAAGTAAAATTTCTAAATCCAGATATTCCTTTAGTAGTTTGTGCCGGCGTTAACAGTCGTGAACTGGCAAAAACAATAGGAGATAGTTTGCCTATATATCCTGTGAAAGGATACAGTATCACAATACATAATCCTGAAGTTGCGCCATGGACTAGTATGTTAGATGACGGGGCTAAGATAGTTACCAGTAGGCTCGGTGAAGACAGGCTTAGAGTGGCCGGGACTGCAGAACTTAATGGCTATAATACTGATATAATTCAACGTAGAATTAGACCACTTATAAGATGGAGTGAAAAAATTTTTCCGGGAATAAATACTGAGCATGTAACTCCGTGGGCAGGCCTTCGACCTATGACTCCGTACATGATGCCAATTGTAAAGAGGAGTAAACGTAATGATAATATTTACTACAATACAGGACACGGACATCTCGGCTGGACGCTGTCTGCTTATACAGCACAAAAGATAGCTGAACAAATAACTGAGTCAAGTGATGCTCAGAAATAATATCAAAAGGGAGTATCCAGATAGGCCAATCAGCGCTGTGGCCGGTGTAGTTATTCATAATAACAGCGTTTTATTAGTAAAAAAAAGTAATCTGGAAGATATATGGAGCTTTCCCGGTGGTGCAATTGAAATTGGTGAAACACTTCATGAAGCCCTCACGAGGGAAATACTCGAAGAGACGTCAATTATCATCAAAGTTGGGGATCAAATTGAAAACATTAATGTCATAAGAAAAGATACAAATCATAAAATAAAGATACATTATGTTTTATCATTTTATGAATGTGCATACATAAGCGGCAGACCTCAATTTGGTGATGATGTTGTTGCTGCTGAATGGCATCAAATCAATAAAATTAATGAAATAAAATTAATAGATGGCGCCTCAAGGATTCTTAAGATCTGCGGGTATTAATTAGAATTATTTGTAATAATTCTTCTTCGATTTTTACCATTAACAATTAGTTTGGATCTTTCATAAACATCCTTAATATCTATTATCTCAGACGCATAGTCGACATCTTTTACATCTAATAAATCAAAGATCATATCCCAAGCCCTACTTCTTCTCTCATGACTACAAAAGGCAGAGTCGATACCAATTAGCCGAACACCACGCAGAATAAATGGTGCAAGATTTGTAACTAGGTTCAGGCCCAAGACTTGACCGCATACAGAAATTACCCCTGATCTATTGGTCTCAGTAATAATATTTTCAAGTACCTTACCCCCTACCACATCTATCGCCGCAGCCCATCTTTCTTTTGATAGCATTCTTGGATTTCCTAAAAAATCATCTGTATCAAGCACCTCAATATTACCAAAAGATTTTAAATAATCCCTGTTATATTCGGGGCGTGATGTCAAGGCGACTACATCATAACCAAGCTTTAAAAGTAACTTGGTTGCAATACCACCTACAGCACCTGAGCTGCCAGTTACCAAGACTTTACCTGCGTCTGGTTTAATACTGTTTTCATTCAATGCCAAAACGGCTAACATTGCAGTAAGCCCTGCTGTGCCAAGACCCATAATATAAGAATGCGTGTATTTATTTGGTACTTTTATTAGCATATCGGCATCTGTTGATGCGTGAGATGATAGCCCACCATTTTGAAGCTCACCAAGGCCCCATCCAGTTGTGAACACCCGATCTCCCTCACTAAACTTCTTGTTTTTTGACTGAATTACCACACCGCTTAAATCAATACCAGGAATTAATGGAAATTTTCTTATAATTGGGGCGGATCCAGTTAAAGCGAGGGCATCTTTATAATTCAGTGCAGAATTTTTAACCTGAATAATTACTTCGCCACTTAAATATTTATTACTTTCAAGCTCAAGATAACTTGAGCATGTTTTATTATTTTTCTTGGTAATTAACCATGCGTTGAATTTTTTTTGCATTTAAGTATGTTATAGCTAAAATAAAAATAAAATTTATACCTTATTATTATATTATAAATTAATTAAATTAAGTAATTTAAAATGAAATTATTAGCAGACAGACAAATAATTGAGCTATCAGGCGAAGATCGTATAATTTTTCTTCAAAATTTAATAACAAACGACTTGATAGATATCAGTGAAAAAAAGATATCTCATACTTTTATTTTAAACCATCTAGGTAAAATTATTTTTGAGTTTTACATACATTATACCTCAGAATGTCTACTCCTTGATTGTAACTATGCTTCAGCAGATGAACTAATCAAAAAATTGACGATGTATAAACTTAGAAGTAAAATTGTTCTAAGATTTAGAGAGGATTTAAGTGTTTATTGGGAAGAATCAAAGATAATTTTTCCAAAAGATCCAAGAAATAAAAGTATTGGTTCCAGAAAAATTAATATTAGAAAGTCAATTAGAAGTCAAAATGATGTATCCTATTATGATCATTTTAGGATAAAACTTGGTATTGCTGAAATCAATAAAGATTTTCTTCCATCAGATATATTTGCGCATGAATTAAATGATTATGTTAATTCTATTTCTTATACCAAAGGTTGTTATCCTGGACAAGAAATTGTCTCAAGAATTTACCATAAAAAAGCTACCTCAAAGAAAATTTTTTACCCATTTAATTGTATTCATTTACCTAGAAAAATGGGTACTAAATTATTTTATCAAGACAAGGAGATTGGTTTTTTTGGTTCAAATTCAGATAAGTTAACTTTGGCCTTTGTAAATAAAAATTTCGCAAATCTAAATTTCTATATTGATGACTCCAACCTTGTCAAAAAAGAATTATTGAATAAATGAAGATACATAATACTCCTCTTAACAGTGCTTTAAAGGTTATTAAAAAAGAGCAAATAAAAAGAATAATATCCATCTATTCCCCTAATAATTCTTTTCCATTATTTCCTGAAGTGAAGGCTATGAATATTCTTAGATTATGTTTTAATGATATTGATCACTCACGAGATAATCTGAAACCCGTATCTCAGAGAGATATTCGTAAAATATTAAAGTTTGCCATGGGCAGTCACCAAAACACTGATATATTAATACATTGCTATGCAGGAGTATCTAGATCAATTGCAATCAGTATAATTATATATTTTATGCATAACAGGAATATAAGGCCATCCGACCTTTATAGCTTGATAATGGAGAAAGCACCATTTGCAAATCCAAATAAGTTAGTTTTAAAACAAGCAGGACGTGTTCTTAAAGAAGAACAATTTTTTCAAGAACTAGTAAAAAACTTTACCCAAAAAAAAAGAACTTTTGGATCAGCCGCATTTTATCTAAATTTTTAATCTTTTTTAGATTAACAAATATTTTATTTTATATTATTATATTGCAATTGTATTATGCTTTTATGGTATTATATAAAATATAAATAAACACAAATAATGTAATTTTAAGTACATCAAAAAGATGAAAATTTCAGATTATAGAGTTATCACTGAATTACCAAATCTTGATTATACTCCGCAAATAGCTAAAGAGATGGAGCCTTACTATGAAAAGGTCAAAACAGTAATACCGAAAATTGAATGGCCTTACCATGCTCCATATGTGAAAGCTATCAATAAATTAAAGAAAGAACGAAATGCTGTATGTCTTGTACATAACTATATGACACCAGAAATATATCATTGCGTAGCTGATTTTGTTGGTGATAGCCTTGCATTATCAAAGGAGGCCGCGAGAACTGATGCGGATATAATCATCCAATGCGGTGTTCATTTTATGGCTGAAACATCAAAAATATTAAATCCAGATAAAATTGTTTTAACTCCGGACATGGAAGCCGGATGTTCACTTGCTGAATCTATTACAGGGCAAGATGTAAGAAATCTGAAGAAGAAATATCCGGGGGTTCCAGTTGTAACTTATGTGAATACCTCAGCAGATGTAAAAGCTGAATCTGATATTTGCTGCACATCTGGAAATGCAAAGCGAATTGTAGAGTCATTAGGTGTTGGAAAAGTAATATTCATACCCGATAAGTACCTTGCTCAAAATATTGCAAAAGAAACAGATGTTGAAATAATATGGTGGGATAATGGTTGCTGCGAGGTACATGAGTTATTCACTCCTGAGGACTTAATTGAAGCAAGAGAGAGTGAAGAAAATTTGAAGATTATTGCACATCCGGAGTGCCCTCCTAATGTTGTTGCAGAAGCAGACTTTTCAGGATCAACTGCGAGAATGATAGAATGGGTAACTGAAAAGAAACCAGAAAAAGTTATGATGGTAACGGAGTGTTCAATGAGTGATAATATCGCAGCGGAAAATCCTGAAACAAAATTCATAAGACCATGTAATATGTGCCCTCATATGAAAAAAATTACTCTTTCAAAAATTCTAAATAATCTTTTATATCTAAACAACGAAGTTATAATTGATGCAGAAATATCAAAGAGAGCTTATAGTGCCGTTGATAGAATGATCAAACTAGATATATCATAAGGTATATTTATTTTGAAAAATCCTGATAATAAAATTGTTATAATTGGCGCTGGGCTTGCTGGTTTATTTACAGCGATTAAATTGGCACCACTTCATGTAGAATTGATAACCTCAAAAAGTTTAGGATCGGGGACATCAAGTCAATGGGCCCAGGCAGGAATAGCTGCTGCAATGGGAAAAGATGACTCTACTATTTCACATCTCAAAGATACAATAACAGTAGGAGGTGGCATCGTTGATGAGAAAATTGCAGAATTAGTCATAAAGAATGGTCCAGATAGAGTAAGAGACTTAATAACTCTTGGCGTAACTTTTGATAAAAATGATCAAAATGAATTAATTCTTAGAAAAGAAGCTGCTCATCAACATAACAGAATAGTGTCGGTCAGAGGTGATATGACTGGTAAAGAAATCATGGAAACGCTGACGTCAGTTGTTAAAAAATCCAAACATATAAATGTAATTGAAGGATATAACGCTATTGAGCTCCATCAAAGTAATAATAAAATTTTTGGAGTAACTATTCAAAATGATAATAACCAAAAGTTTCTTGAGACAAGCTGTATTGTGCTTGCTACAGGAGGTGTCGGACAATTATTTAAAGTAACAACAAATTCACAAGAAGCTCTAGGGGATGGAGTGGGAATGGCTGCAAGATGCGGAGCGGTATTGTCTGATATGGAATTTGTTCAATTCCATCCAACTGCTTTTGATATTGGCCTTGATCCAGCTCCACTTGCTACCGAGGCACTTCGTGGTGAGGGAGCAAAAATCATAAACAATAATGATGATAGATTTACTTTTAAGTATCATGAAGCTGGCGAACTTGCGCCTCGTGATATTGTTTCGAGAGCAATATTTAATGAGCAGAAGAATGGAAACAAGGTTTACCTAGATTGTCGAGGAAATCTTGGAAGTAAAATGAAAGATGACTTTCCAACAGTATATGATTTATGTATCAAGAATAACATCAATCCAGTTACTGATCCAATTCCAATCTCACCTGCCGCACATTATCATATGGGTGGCATCTCATGCGATGAATATGGTAAGAGTAGTGTTGAAGGGTTATATGTTTGTGGCGAAAATGCTTGTAGTGGAATACATGGTGCTAATAGATTAGCATCAAACTCACTTCTCGAAGCTATCGTATTTGCTGACATAATATCATGTCATATTAAAGCTGATTCAATTAATTCTGAAATAGTCAATAATAATTATACTCCTCCGAGTGTTAAAAAATTAGATTTATCCGATTTAAATAAACTTAGAGATATAATGACAAAATATGTTGGAGTTGAAAGAGAACAAAAAGGCTTAGAAGAAGCATACAGACTAGTAAAAGAAATTTATTTAAAATATAATAGAGATGGATATAAAAATAATACTCTTATAACAGCCTTACTAATTATCAAATCTGCAATAAATAGGACTGAACATAGAGGAAGTCATTATAGAATTGATTATCCAAATAAGAACGATAAATTAACTAAAAGAAGTCGAATAAAATTTGAAGAATTAGAACTATGAATGATCATCTTGAAATTCCATCTTATACACTAAGTAATATAGTTAATAACGCCATTCAAGAAGATTTAGGATCTTTTGGTGATCTGACAAGCCAATCATTAGAAAATAACACTAACGAAATTACGGCCATAATAACCTCAAATAAAGAAGGTGTTCTGTCAGGACTTAATTGTGCCAAAATGACTTTTAATAAAATTGATGAAAAAATAAATTTTGCTCCAAAGCTAGATGATGGTGACTCACTGAAAATTAACTCGGTAATTGCATCAGTTACAGGTAGCGCTTTATCAATTCTCTCTGCTGAAAGAACTGCACTAAACTTTTTAGGCCACATGTCAGGGATTGCATCACAGACAAGAAATTTTACTAAATTAATATCCCATACCAAAGCAAAAATTTTATCTACGAGAAAAACAACCCCTGGATTAAGGGTTATAGAAAAATATGCTGTTCAATGTGGTGGTGGTTTTAACCACCGTTTTGGTCTTGATTATGGTATTCTAATAAAAGATAACCACATAAAAGTTGCTAATGGAATATTAAATGCTATTCAAGGTACTGAAAAGAATATCCCGCACTTATCTAATATAGAAGTTGAAGTAGATACAATTGAGCAGTTCAGAGAGTGTCAGGAACTTGGAGTTAAATATATTCTTCTAGATAACATGAGTGCTGATCAAATAAAAGAGTGTATGAAGTATAATAAAAATAATTCAATAATCGAAGCATCAGGTGGTATCAATTTAAAAAATATAAAAGCTATTGCAGAAACAGGTATTGAATATATATCAATCGGGAGACTGACACACTCTTCCGATTCCCTCGATGTAAGTATGCATATTGAATAGTAATTTGAATTTATTTCTTTTTGATCTCAGCTTGGGCTGCCGCCAAGCGAGCTATTGGAACACGATATGGAGAGCAGGAAACATAGTCTAAATTTTTGCTAGCGCAAAAATCAATTGAATTCGGATCTCCACCATGCTCACCGCAGATACCCAGTTTAATTTTTCTATTTATAGATCTTCCTCTTGTTGCTGATATTTCGATTAACTCTCCTACGCCCTCCACATCTATTGAAACAAATGGGTCTTTTTCAAGTATATTCTTATCTACGTATTCTTGTAAGAATTTTGATGCATCATCTCGACTTATACCAAATGTAGTTTGGGTTAAATCATTAGTTCCAAAGGAGAAAAAATCTGCGATTTCTGCAATTTCAGCTGATCTGAGTGCGGCTCTCGGCAACTCAATCATAGTTCCAACTGTATAATTTAATTTTATTCCTGACTTCTTTGAAATTTCGATTGCTACGAGATCAATTACATCTTTAATTATCTGAAGCTCAGATTTTGAAGTTATTAATGGTACCATTATCTCTGGTGTAACAATTTGATTAAATTCTTGTTTCATCTGAACACTTGCTTCAAAGATTGCCCTTGCCTGCATTTCCGGTATTTCTGGATAAGTGATTCCAAGTCTACAACCCCTATGACCAAGCATTGGGTTAGACTCAATTAATTCTGATACCCGCTGCTTTAAATCATCAACTTTAATATTTAGGGAGCCGGCAACCTCTGCAAAGTCTTCCTCAGCATGTGGCAGGAACTCATGTAATGGAGGGTCTAATAACCTTATTGTTACTGGAAGGTCTCCCATAACTTTGAATAAGTCAACAAAATCATTCTTTTGCATCGGAAGTAATTTTAATAAGGCAAATCTTCTTGCTTCTTCATCTTTTGCAAGGATCATTTCTCTTACTGAGTTAATCCTTCCTTCTTCAAAAAACATATGCTCTGTACGGCATAGACCAATACCTTCAGCACCAAAATTCTTTGCTACCGTAGCATCTAATTTGGTTTCAGCATTAGCTCTGATCTTTAATTTTCTTATTTGATCTGCCCATTTCATCACTTTCTGAAAGTCACCAGATAAATCCGGTTCTTTCATCTTTACATTCCCACTAATTATATTACCTGAAGTACCATCAATTGTAATAATATCCCCGGCTTTATATACCTTATCATTGACAAAAACGGACCCTGAATCATAATCAATTCTTAGAGAACCAGCTCCAGAAATACAGGGTCTTCCCATTCCCCTTGCTACAACTGCTGCATGACTTGTCATCCCACCTCGGGTTGTAAGAATACCCTGAGCAGCATGCATTCCATGAATATCTTCAGGGCTTGTTTCAATTCTAGTTAATATAACTTTTTCCCCTTCATTTGACGCTTTCTCGGCATCGTCCGCACTAAACACAATTTTTCCAGAAGCAGCACCCGGTGATGCCGGCAAGCCTTTTGCTATAATTTCAATTTCTGTTTCTTGATCAATTGTTGGATGCAATAGCTGGTCTAAGCTAGCAGGATTAATACGTGATATTGCAACTTGCTTTGTAATATAACCCTCTTCGTGCATATCAACAGCTATTTTTATTGCAGCATGTGATGTCCGTTTACCTGACCGTGTTTGTAGTATCCACAATTTTCCTTGTTGAATAGTAAATTCTATATCTTGCATATCAAGATAATGAGATTCTAATTTATTCGCTAAATCAATGAGATTTTCATATATTTTTGGCATTAACTTCTCAAGAGAAATATCATCAGAATTAGCATCTAATCTTGCCTCTTCTGTTATATTTTGAGGAGTTCTTATACCTGCAACGACATCTTCCCCTTGAGCATTTACAAGGAATTCGCCGTAGAATCTTCTATCACCATTAGATGGATTTCTTGTAAACGCAACTCCTGTAGCGCTATTATCGTCAAGATTTCCAAAAACCATAGCTTGTATATTCACAGCTGTTCCCCAATGGTCTGGAATATCATTAAGCCTTCTGTAAGTGACAGCTCTATTATTCTGCCAAGATAGGAAAACAGCTGAGATTGAACCCCATAATTGCTCATTTACATCTTGAGGGAATTCATTCCCTGTAATGTTTGAAACCTCTTTCTTATATAAATCAACAATATTTTTCCAATCATTACCCATGAGATCTGTATCTAAAATATAATCATTTTCTAATTTGTAGTCTTCAAGTATATCCTCAAAATAATGATGTTCTATATTTAATACTACGTCAGAATACATCTGTATAAATCTTCTATATGAGTCGAATGCAAAACGATCATCTCCTGATTTTTTAGCTAATCCAACAACAGTACTATCGTTCAAACCTAAATTTAAAACAGTATCTAACATCCCAGGCATGGAAGACCTTGCTCCTGATCTTACAGATACAAGTAATGGATTCTGATTTGAACCAAACTGATTTTTAACTAATTCTTCAATTTGATTGATAGCTCTTGAAACCTGATCATAGAGATCTTCTGGGAATTTTTTATCATTTTTGTAAAACTGATTACATACATCTGTTGTAATAGTAAAACCTGGTGGTACTGGTAATCCTAATTTTGACATTTCTGCCAAATTAGCTCCCTTCCCACCTAATAGGTCTAGCATCTTTGCTTCCCCATCAGTTTGCTCTTTGCTAAAAATGTAAACCCATTTGTTCATATTAAATCCTAGATAATTCTCTATATCTCAATTGATTTTATGTCAAATAAATCACTTGTAAGATTTATTATTGCATACAGTAAATGCATTCTATTGTTTTTTAAATCATTATTTTCATCGTTCACAATAATGTTATCAAAGAAATCATTTATGAGATTTGATAATTTACAATTCATGTATAGGTATTCTTCCAACTGTTTGATATTATTTTTATCAATTACTTGTTTTCTAAGTTCCAATATCAATTTATATAAATTTTTTTCAACTTTTTTTGTTAATAAATCTTCGGATATTTTTATATGATCTCTATCTAGCTTAATTTTATTATCTATTGGCTCTAAGATATTATTCACTCTTTTTATAGATTTTAAGAAAATTTCTCCATTTTTATCCTTTCTAAAATGATCTAAAAGTACCAATTTACGGTAAATTAATGAAAGATTGCAAGACTCCTCAAGTTTCATTATTGACTCATAGAGATTAATATCCATTCCCTTGTATTGCAGATAACTCTTCATCCGATCATTGAAAAAACTTATTAAGTCACTCGATATTATTTCCTTATCTTTACTTTGACAAATATTAGATTTCTTAAATATATTGTGTATTAGATTATCAAGCTCTATATCTAATTCATTCTCAATAATATTTCTTACTATTCCATTTCCAGCCCTTCTTAATGCAAAAGGATCTTTTGAACCAGTTGGTTTTTCTCCTATGGACCAGAAGCAGATAAGACTATCAAGTTTATCAGCAATTGAGAGAATATAGGATATCGGCTCATCCGGAGTTGGGTCTTTGGGCGAATTTGGTAAATAATGATCTTTGATCGAGTTACATATATCTAATTCATAACCTTGTTGAACTGCATAATAATGACCCATTACCCCTTGTAGCTCAGGAAACTCAACAACCATTTCAGATAACAAATCATTTTTTATTAATTTAGCAGCGATTGGAAGTTTAATTTTATCAATTTCTAAATAACTAGCTATATCTTTTGCAATTTCTTCAATCCTCTCCACTTTCTCAAACAAGCTTCCGAGTTTTTGGTGGTATGTAACTCTTTTTAAAAGGTGATAATTATCTGCAAGTGGGTGAGATAGATCTTTCTCCCAAAAAAATTTAGCATCGTGTAATCTCGCAGATAAGACTCGCTGATTCCCTAATATTATAGAAGCACCTTGATCTTTAGAATATATATTTGCAATAAGTATAAATTTATTTGTTATTTTATTTGACTTACCATCTAATACTGAGAAATACTTCTGATGGCTTCTCATTGAAGTTTGCAAAACCTCCGGTGGTAATGAGAGAAACTCTTGGTTAAAGTCTGCTAATAAAACTACCGGCCACTCAACTAGGCCTGAAACTTCGTCTAATAGTGATGCATCCTCAATCACCTTAATATTATATTTTTTTTCAATTTGATTTATTTGGGATACTATCAAATCTTTTCTTTTGGAGTCTTCAAGAATTACAAAATTATCCTCCAAGTCTGAGAAATAATTCGATATATTTTTAATAAAAATTTTATCATTTTTCATAAATCTATGCCCATAAGTAAAGTTTTGGGCAGCAATGTCGCCAATCTTTATATCCAATGTATCAATCTTTATTCCATCTATCATTATTGCGAGAATATTTCTGATTGGTCTAACCCACTTTAAATTACCATCTCCCCATCTCATTGATTTTGGCCACGAAAACTTGGACACAATCTCTATAACTATTTCAGATAATATTTCATTAGTTAACTTGGGAGGTATCTTACTTATAAATTGATACCTATCACCCTTCTTATCTGGAATAACATTACACATATCTAAGCTTCTAATGTTATTAGATTTTAAAAAACCTGAAATGGCTTTTTCAGGTGAGTCAACTCTAGGACCCAATATTACAGAGTTAACCTCATTACTTTGGACAGCAATATTATAAATAATAATTGAAAGTCTTCTTGAAGAGAAAAATACTTTTAAATCTTCATATTGAACGCCACAAAAATTAATTTTCTCTTCAAATTGTTTTACTAAAAAAATCGATGCCTGCTTTTGCATTCTTGATGGAATTTCTTCTGATAAAAGTTCTAAAATGAAATTAGCCATTTTTATATGTAATCCTAGTACTCAAATTAACTTCTTGTTGAAATCCATGCATCAGCTGATAGTTTTGCAAGTGCTCTTACCCTTAGAATATATGATTGCCTCTCAGTCACGGATATTGCTCCCCTGGCATCTAGTAAATTAAATAAATGAGATGCTTTTATGCACTGATCATATGCAGGCAGTGCGAGTCGCTGATTGGCTAGAGAAACACACTCTTCTTCAATCTTACTAAACTGTTCAGTTATCATTTGAGTATTTGCATAATTAAAATTATATTCAGAAAACTCTTTTTCTGCTTTTCTAAAGATATCTCCATATGTAACTTTTTTTTGACCTTCTAGACCATTATAATTTAAATCATAAACATTATCTATTCCTTGAACATACATCGCTAACCTCTCGAGCCCATATGTCAGTTCACCAGTTACTGGCCTACAATCATGACCACAAACCTGTTGAAAATACGTAAACTGTGAGACTTCCATACCATCACACCAAACCTCCCATCCCAAACCCCAAGCACCAAGGGTTGGACTCTCCCAATCATCCTCAACAAATCTAATATCATGCTTTTGTTTATCGATGCCGATATATTCGAGACTATCCAAATATAAATCTTGAATATTCTCAGGTGATGGCTTTAAAACTACTTGAAATTGATAGTAGTGCTGTAATCTATTTGGATTTTCACCGAATCTCCCGTCACTAGGTCTTCTTGAGGGCTGAACGTATGCAGCAAACCATTCATCTTCCCCTAAAGCCCGAAGTATTGTTCCCGGATGAAATGTCCCGGCACCGACTTCCATATCATAAGGTTGTAATATAACACATCCTTTCGCAGACCAATAATCTTGTAACATAAGTATAAGATCCTGAAATGATTTGGTGGGTTCTTTTTTTTTATAAATTTGTTTAGCCATATCGGTAGCTATTTCCGTTAATTAAACTAATATTATCTATATAAGAAATATTCTCAATGCCATACTACTTTTTTAGTATTTCCCTATATTTGATAAAAATAATTTGTTTTAGTAATATCAATTCGAGCTCTTCCCCGTAGAACATTTTCAACATCATCAGAGTACTTACCCAAATCAGTATGAAGAATAATAGAATTTAGAATTCTAGTATTAGATTTTGAACCCATTTTGAAATTAATAATAATCCTATCTGTTTCTTTTTTATTATTTGCAACTAATGGAAGTATGATTAGACTCCCATATCTAGTTAACTTTCTTATGATGATATCTAAATTAGATACTTTATTGATGATTGTTATTGTACCTTTTTGTTTAATCAATCTTAGTGAAATATCCAACCACGAATCCATTAAATTATAGTCAAAAGATTTCGCAACTTTATTATGATCTGAAGTGGGTAAAATAATTTTCTTGGCATCATAATATGGTGGGTTCATAAATATATGATCAAAAGATTTAATTAGTTTATTTTTAAAACAAAAAGATAAATTTTTTTTTGTAATATCTTCGTTAAGCATTTCAATATTTTTAGATAATTTATTTAAGATGACATTCCGTTTTGCAATATTTAGATTTATTGGATCAATATCTATAGCAATTATTTTTAAATCTGCTATCTGCTTTGCTAATGCAATTGTCCCAGTTCCATTACCTGTCCCAATCTCTAATATTGCCTCACCAGGATTAGCTGGAATGGATGCAGCAAGAAGAATAGTATCAGATCCTGATCTTCCACCATCTAATAATTGCTCAATCGTAATAGACCCATTTAGAAACTTATCATGGGTTGTTTGATATACTTTTTCTTTTTCTTTTTTCATTAAATCATTAGATTAAATATGTTTATTTATATAAAAAAACAATTTATAAATTATGTAAATAATAAAAGCAAAAAATATGATACCTGAAAAAATAACTAGTATAGATAAACTCATAAATATTACTTCAAAAGATATGGGCCGAGTGAATGATTTAATAATTCAGAGAACTCTGTCTGATACAGAAATAATACCTAAAATATCTCAGTACCTAATTTCATCAGGAGGGAAAAGGTTACGCCCAATGCTTACAATATCAGCAAGTCAGATGTGTGAGTGTAAAAATGATCATCATATTTCCTTAGCAGCAAGTGTCGAGTTTATGCATACAGCTACTTTGCTACACGATGATGTTGTTGATGATAGTAGTATGCGAAGAGGAAAAATTAGTGCAAGAATGTTATGGGGGAATGAAGCCAGTGTTTTGGTTGGTGATTATCTGTTGGGTGAAGCGTTCAAAATGATGGTAGATGCAAAATCACTCGAATCATTAGAGGTATTATCTAGTGCTGCATCCATAATTGCCGAAGGCGAAGTGATGCAATTAGTTTATTCTAATAATATAAATATATCTGAAGAACAATATTTCAAAATTATAAATAATAAAACAGCCAAATTATTTAGCGCAGCATCAGAAGTCGGTGCAATTATATCTGATAGCTCAACTGATTTTAGAAATTCATTGAGAGACTATGGCCAATTCCTTGGAATAGCCTTTCAATTATCTGATGATGCTCTCGACTATAGTTCAACTAATGATGCACTTGGTAAGGATATCGGAGATGATTTTTATGAGGGGAAGATAACCTTTCCAATAATTGCAGCATATAGGAAATCCTCAGCCATTGAGAAAAAGGTATGGGAAGAGTTACATAATAAAGTGGATAAAGATCACGATGATTTTAATACTGTTTTGGAGTTACTCGGAAGTAAAAATGCAATAAATATCACCTTAGATGAAGCAAAGAAATATGGGCAAAAGGCAATAGATGCTCTTCAAGTATTCCCAAAATCAGATATAAGAGACGCCCTAATTGAAGGAGCACATTTTTCATATAGCCGCAAAAGCTAAGATATTAAATTAACCATCTTGATCCAGTATTTGGGAAATTTTTTTTTCAATTCAAATTCATTTATTCTAGCATTATCCTCATCTTGATAGACTCCGAAGCATGTTGGGCCACTACCTGTCATCCTTGCAAGATAGCATTTATTTGTTTGCGCTATTGTATCAATAATATGTTTTACATTTTTAGACTGAGATATAACAACATCTTGTAAGTCATTTTTTCCGTATTTTATCATATCTTCAAATGGCATATTTTGAGGATTAATATTTTTTACAGATGCTCTGTGATCATATTTTTTATATATATATTTTGTAGAAATAGAAAACATAGGATTAACAAGTACTAAATAAAATTTTTTATTAATTTTTGCCTCAGTAATATGCTCTCCAATTCCATTAATAAGTGCGGGTCTATTATAGAAACAAACTGGAATATCGGCACCAATTTCAAATCCTATTTCCTGAAGATCCATTTGAGTTAAATTTAAATCATTATCCTCTATTAAATATTTCAAAAATATAGCAGCATCTGCAGACCCTCCTCCTAGCCCTGCTGAAATTGGAATATTTTTTTTAATTTCTATTCTATAATTATATATTTTAGGATAGATAAATTTTAGATATTGATGTAATCTGGTAAGGCTATTATTTTGTTGTGAAATTTGCTCTTCGAAATCACTTATAAAACTTACATTCAACTTATCGGAGCGAGTAATATGTATTTCATCATGTAAATCTACGAAAGCTACTAAACTTCTTATTTGATGATAGCCATCTTCTCTTTTTCGCAGAACATCTAATGTGAAGTTTATTTTTGCACTTGCTCGAAATACTCTGGGAGAAATCATTTTATTAATTGGTTAATTTACATATTAGAATAGTTTGGTCCCCCTCCACCTTCAGGAGCTTTCCAAATGATGTTTTGGTTTGGATCTTTAATATCACATGTTTTACAGTGAACACAATTTTGGGCATTAATTTGGTAGCTTATTACTCCGTCTTGATTTATCCACTCATATACACCAGCTGGGCAGTAATGCTGTGATGGTCCACCAAAATTTTCGTATTCACTTGATAATTGGAGATTTGTATCTGTAACATTAAGATGGACAGGTTGATCTTCTTCATGGTTTGTTGATGATAAATACACAGAAGAAAGCTTATCAAAAGAGAAAACACCATCTGGTTTTGGGTATTCAATGATTTTCACTTGATCTATATTTTTTAGGGTTTGATAGTCAGAATTTTTATGCGAGAGAGTAAAAGGAAGCCCAATCCCAATATCTCTCATCCACATATCAATTCCTCCAAGCATGATACCTATTACTGTTCCAAATCTTGACCATAGAGGCTTTACGTTTCTGACCTTTGCTAATTCTTTTGATATTGAACTTTTAAAGTATTCTTTCTGATACCCAAAAACTTCTTCATTTGTTGTGTTGGATATAAACTTTTTCATAATTTCATCTGCGGCAATCATACCACTAAGAATCGCATTATGGGATCCTTTTATTCTTGGCACATTGACAAGTCCTGCTGAGCATCCAACTAAGAGCCCACCTGGAAACGTAAGTTTTGGTACTGATTGATATCCACCTTCACTAATAACTCTGGCCCCATAGGATAACCTTTTACCATTAGTTAAATAGTCCTTCATAAGAGGATGCGTTTTAAATTTTTGAAATTCGTTGAATGGTGATAGCGTGGGGTTTGAATAGTTAAGATGAACAACAAAACCAACGGATACTAAATTCTTATCAAAATGATACATGAATGAACCACCACCTGTTTTGTTGTCTAGAGGCCATCCCATAGTATGCTGAACGAGTCCAGGCTTATGATTTTCAGGTGGTATTTCCCATAGTTCTTTTATTCCGAGTCCATATTTTTGGTGATCGGAATCTGAGTCTAAATTATACTTTGCAATAACCTCTTTAGCCAACTGGCCACGTGCACCCTCAGCAAATATTGTATACTTTGCCCTTATTTCCATGCCCTGCATAAATGATTCTTTAGTATTCCCATCTTTTGAAATACCAAAATCACCTGTAATAACACCTTTTACAACATCTTCCTCAAAAATTAACTTAGATGCTGGGAAACCAGGATATATATCAATACCTTTTGATTCTGCAATAGACGCCAACCATTTAACTACATTTGAAAGACTGGTAGCATAACAATTATGATTAGACATTAAACGAGGAAGTAAAAAGTTAGGAATTCTCATGCTCCCAGCTGGGCCTAAGACATAAAATCTATCATCTGTAACTTGGCTCATTACAGGGGGGCTTAATTCTTTCCAGTTAGGCAAGAGCTGATCAAGCCCGATAGGGTCAACCACCGCTCCCGAGAGAATATGTGCTCCAACTTCAGAACCTTTTTCTAAAACTGTGATACTTATCTCTTTATTGGCAATCGTCGCCTGATCCTTTAACCTAATTGCCGTGGCCAAACCCGCAGGTCCGGCACCTATAATTACAACATCAACTTCTATTGAGTCTCTTTTCTGCACATCATTCATAATTATTTAAATATCACTTTCAAATTTTTACAATTATTATTAATATTTTTTATTTTATATATATATTATAAATATAGTATTGATAGTTGTAATTAAAAAGATAATTTGTATTTTTTTTGAAAGCCATCCAATGAAAAATCTTGAAAAAATATTTCTTCTAAACTGGTATAAGAGTGAAAATATTGATTTAATAATAAATAACGAAGGTTTTCTAAATAAAGAATCATCTGATATTAAAATACCGAGTTCTTTAGATAAAAATAATATACATGATCAAACAGAATTAAATAATATCACAAATATTAATGAATTATTGGAAGCTGTTGAGAGCCAACAAATTACTGATCTAAAGAATTACTCTTCAAATTCTTGTATATTTGAGGGTAGCAAAAGACCAGATATATTAATTGTAAATGATTATCCTAGTGAAGAGGAAGAAAAAAGTAAAAAAATTTTTACAAATCAATGTGAGATATTAATAAAAAATATGTTAAATGCGATCTCTGTTGATTTTGATAAAACCGCTAGAATTAATGTTTTCTTTTGGCGAACCCCTGATAACAGGAAACCCTTAGCAAAGGAAATAAATGATTGTAATCCATTCGTTAAAAAGATTATTGAATTATTATCGCCAAAATTTATAATAACACTAGGAGAATTGGCAACAAGCACTATTCTTGAAGAGTCTATCAATATTATCGACGTGAGGGGCAAAAGTTTTGATAATAAATATACAAATATCAAGATATACCCATTATTTCATCCAAGAATACTTATAAAACAACCAACTCTTAAGAGGCTAGCATGGGAAGACTTAAAAATAATAAAGGAAGATTTGTAAACCTTAAAATTGATAAATTAGGATATCATGAATAAAAGAATGAAGTTTATAAGCTTAAATATTGGTATAATAACAATTTCAGATACTAGGTCGGAAGAGAATGATAAATCTGGAAAGGTACTATATGATGCAATCATAGATAGTAAACATAATGTATTTAATAAAATTATTGTCCCAGATAACATTGATCAAATTCGTGAGTGTATAATTAGCTGGATTAAAACAAATAATGTGGACGTAATAATAAGTACTGGTGGAACGGGATTAACTGGTAAAGATATAACTCCTGAAGCAGTTGAACCATTACTTGAAAAAAAAATAGATGGATTTTCCTCACTTTTTCATCAAATTAGTTCAAAGAAAATTGGAACGTCAACAATTCAATCCAGAGCTTTAGCTGGTATCTGCAATAATGTTTTTATTTTTTGTATTCCCGGCTCACCAAGTGCATGCAGTGATGCATGGAATGAGATACTGAAATATCAGCTAGACATAAATCATAAACCCTGTAACCTTGTCGAGATAATGCCAAGGTTATCAGAAACTTGAAAAATTCTTATGACAAGCCATCGCTAATATTTGAAGAAAAATTTTTTAGAAAAGGATATAGAAGAATCGCTGGTATTGATGAGGCTGGCCGAGGACCTATCGCAGGTCCAGTTGTTGCAGCTTCTGTTATATTAGATCAAAATAATATACCCAAAGGTATAAATGACTCAAAAAAACTTTCTCCTGCATCTCGCGAAATAATTTTTCATCAAATTATGCTCACTGCAATTGTTGGGATAGGTATTGGTGATGTAGAAAAAATTGACTCTATAAATATTCTAAATGCCACAAAATATGCGATGAACTTATCTGTTGAAAGATTAGATGATAAACCTGACCTCCTTTTAATTGATGGAAACTTTACAATCAACAATAACACACAAAATATTCCGATAATTAGTGGGGATACGAAATCCTTATCAATTGCAGCCGCATCAATTATTGCAAAAGTTACAAGAGATAATTTAATGAATAAATTTTCTCATATTTTCACAAAATATAAGTTTGCTAAAAATAATGGGTACCCAACCAAAGATCATTTAAACATTGTCAATAATTTCGGAATTTGCTCGTTACATAGGAAAAGCTTCAAACCCATAAATAAGATTATAAATAAAAATAATTTATAAAATAATAACCTTTTTAGTATCAAATTAAATTTAGTTTGAAATATATGGCTTTGATCTGATGCTGAAAAAAAATATTAATGAATTATCACTGGCACAAGTTAATAAGGTAATAAATGGCGACTGTATTCAGGAAATGAAAACCCTTCCTGATAATTCTATTGATCTTATATTTGCTGATCCACCATATAATCTTCAACTGAATGAGACACTATATCGTCCTGATTATACTGCAGTTGATGCTGTTACCGATGATTGGGATAAATTCAAAAACTTTCAATGTTACGATGATTTTACTAATAAATGGCTCAAGGAGTGCAAAAGATTACTAAAACCTAATGGTTGTTTGTGGGTTGTGGGAAGCTACCATAATATTTATCGTATGGGAAATATTATACAAAATTTGGATTTCTGGATTCTAAATGATATTATTTGGGCAAAAACCAATCCGATGCCAAATTTTAGAGGTAGACGTTTTACAAATGCTCATGAAACACTCATTTGGGCTACAAAAACCAAAACATCCCGATATAGATTTAACTACGACGCTATGAAATCCCTAAATGGTGAAATGCAAATGAGATCTGATTGGAATATTCCAATATGTAATGGTAAAGAGAGATTAAAAGATGAAAATGGAGTTAAATTACATCCCACTCAAAAGCCAGAGGCACTTCTACATAGAATTATATTATCCTCGACAGATCCACAGGCAATAATACTTGATCCATTTTTAGGAAGTGGAACATCGGCTGTGGTGGCGAAGAGGTTAGGCAGAAGATGGATAGGAATTGAGAGCGAAAAAAAATATATATCTGCGGCAAAAAAACGAATAGATAATATTAACTCGCCAAACTCAATTGCCATTGACATAAAATCAACAAAACGTGACCAAATTAGGGTTCCTTTTGGTATATTAGTTGAGAGGGGACTAATTCAAATTGGAGAAAAACTCTACTGCTCAAAACAAAAAAATATAGCAATTGTAAAAGCTGATGGATCAATCCAATCTTGTGATATTGTTGGATCAATTCATAAAATTGGAGCCCATCATCAAGGAACAGAGAGTTGCAATGGCTGGACATATTGGCACATTATAAAAGATAATAATTTATTACCAATTGACACCCTTCGTGAGGAAATTAGATCTGGTCTAAATTCTTTAAGTTAGTATCCTAGATAAGGAAATACTTTTTTCATTAGGCTTGAAAAACCCATTTTATTTAATTCATCTGGGAATACCCACTTTCCACCGAAAGTAATGGAGCTATCTAGAAACTCTGAATTATATTTAGTTACATTAATTATTTTTAATTCGAGTTTAAAATGAGAAAACTGGTGATTTATAGATGCGATCTCATGATATGCCCCATAATTTTTACGAGATGATTTTATTAAGCCTTGAATTTGGATTTCCTCTTGCCACTCACTCGTTGGAAATTGATATGTATTTGCAAGGACACCCTTCGAACTTCTCTTAGTAATCATATAGCTTCCGTTCGACTTTTTAATTAAAAAAACATATCCATATTTAATCGGAATTTTCTTTTGTTTTTTCACTTTCGAATAATCAAAAAACTTATTTGAAAAAGCAACGCATCCATCGTTTAATGGGCATTCTTTGCAATGAACCTCCCTTGGCTTACAAAATTTTGATCCAAGATCCATTAACCCTTGAATGACTTCCCTCGGACTATCGTGGGAAGTGAGTTCAAAAATTATATCTTGAACATTCTTTTTATTTTTAGTTGGATCGTCATACTTTAATGAAAAATATCGTGTTATAACTCTTTGAATATTTGTATCAACCGCTTGTGAGGGCATATCATATGCAATGGAAACAATAGCTGAAGATATATAATCACCAATGCCAGGTAGAGTTTTTAAAATATCCATACTATTTGGAACTTTCCCTTGATATTGTTCATTTATAATTTTGCATGTTTTTAGCAAATTTGTTCCTCTAGAATAGTATCCAAGACCAGACCACATTTCTAACACCTCATCTTCTGTTGCATCTGAAAAAATTTTTAAATCTGGCCATCTATCAATAAATCTATTGTAGTGATCGATAACTGAATTAACAGTTGTCTGTTGAAGCATAAATTCACTAACTAAAATATTATATGGGGTATTAGCATGGTTAAAATCTCTTCGCCATGGAAGATCCCTCTTATAAAGTTTATACCAGGAAATTAATGGGTATGTGATATCGTTTGAATTGTACATCTTAATATTTAATAATAATATATAAAATATACATAAGAAGTGGAATCGTAATGTCTAAACAAGATAATATTTACAATATACTCCTAAAAAAACATTCCAAATTACACATTAGCAATATTATAGAACCAATAATAAAACCATTTCAGGATAAATTTGGAAAAGATTTAAGTGAGTTATCTATATTTTGGGGCTCTATTGTCGGAGAGGATTATGCAAAAATCACCAGGCCTTTACGTATTTCTACTGAATATAAGTTAGTTAATGGGGGAAAAAAGTTGATAAGAAAACTACATATTGAAGTTTCCGGTTCAAATGCTTTAGAAATAAAATATAATCAGAATTTGATAATAAAAAATATTAACCAGATTTATGGTGTAAATTTTATTTCAGAACTATTGCTCAAACAAAACTATAAAACAATAAGACAGCATAAAAACTGTGATAATATTGAGAAAAAAAGGGACGTAAAACAAAAAATAAATCAAGATAAAAATATTGGAATCAAAAATAATCATTTAAAGTTTGCTCTATTAAAATTAGGCAAGCAAATAGAGGAGGGAAAATCAAATGCAAAATAAAAAAGTTATATATATTTTAACTGCAATAATATTTGTTGGATTTTTTTATTACACCACAAGCGATAAACAAGATGCTAAATCAATAGATGAACTAGTTATTAATAGTAATATTTTAGAATATTCAGATGGAACTTTCATAAACAATGTAGCATTAGAAGAAATATCTTTAGGTGATACTAATGCACCAGTTACTATTATTGAATATGCCTCGATGACCTGCTCGCATTGTGCTGAATTTCACAATACAACTTTTCAAAAAATTAAAAAAGACTATATAGAAACTGGAGAAGTACGATACATATTTCGAGAATTTCCAATAGATAAATTAGCTATGGCAACCTCAATGCTAGCTAGATGTGTTGATAAAAATGTATCACTTCCATTTATTGGGGTGCTTTTTAAAACAAGAGACCAATGGATTTCAGAAAATGCTCTATCAGAATTAAAAAATCTATCAAAACAAGCAGGTTTAAGTAATGAAGAATTTGATAAATGTCTAAATAATCAAACCTTGCTAGATGAACTAATATCGATAAAGGATCAAGCAATTACTGATTATAATATTAATTCTACACCGTCATTTGTTATAAATGGAAAAGTGATTACTGGAAATAAACCATATTCTACTTTTAAAAAAGAAATTGATAAAGTTTTGGAAAGTTATAGAGGAATTTAAGATTATAATATGGAATTAAAAAAAATAAAACTTCATGGATTTAAATCTTTTGACAAACTTACAGAGTTCGACATATTGCATGGACTAACAGGGATTGTTGGTCCAAATGGCTGTGGTAAATCAAATGTGCTGGATAGCTTACAATGGGTTATGGGAGAGACATCTTATAAAAATCTTAGAGGATCTGAAATGGATGATGTTATCTTTTCAGGAACTGATACATCGGCTTCAAGAAATTTTGCTGAAGTATCTGTTATTTTAAATAGCAAACAAAATGTATCCGTAAGCTCAAATAACGAAATAGGTGAATACGAGATAAAAAGAAGAATAGAGAGAAATTCTGGATCTAAGTATTACATAAATTCAATTGAGAAGAGGGCTAAAGATGTTCAGCTCTTTTTCGCAGATCATTCTTTAGGCCCCCATTCAGTTTCAATTGTTAAGCAGGGCCAAATAAATCAAATAATTGAATCAAAGCCAAATGAAAGAAGAAAAATATTAGAAGAAGCCGCTGGAATTAGTGGTCTTCATCATCGAAAACATGAAGCTCAACTCAGGCTTAATGCTACGAAAACAAATATAGATAGAATATCAGATATATTGAATGAAATTGGATCACAACTAACAAGCCTAAGAAAGCAATCAAATCAAGCAGAGAGATTTAAATCAATTGTAGCAAAGATCCGCCAGTATGAACGTGAGATTCTGCAATTAGACTGGTATGATGTGCAAACAAAAGAAACAACGTATACAAATGGCATATCAAATATTGAAGTTAAAATCAATAATAGCAAAGCTGAAATAAATAAGTCATCAGAAGAAGCCGAAGATATAATAGGAAAAATCGTACCAATAAAAGTTGATCTTCAAAATACTCAAGAAGAACTTCAACAAAAAAATGGAGATGAACTTAACCTAAAAAATGAGCTTCAATATACAGTTGAGAGAATTAAGAATAATAAAGCCCAAATTGATCAAATTAAATATGACCTGGAACGAGAGACTAAAAATACCTTAGATCAGGATGAACAGCTTAATTATTTAGTGGCAAAGAAAAATGAAATATCAAATAGTATTGATGAGATCCTAAAAGTTGAGAAAAATGTAATTGAGGCATCTACCCAGGCTACAAAAAATTATAAAAAGCTAGAAAGTGATTATAATAATTGTTTGTCCGAAATAGTACAAAAAAAAACTGAAAGAGAAAATCTAGAAACTCTGATCCATAAAAATAATGCAGAGCTTAAAATCTGTGAGGATGAGAAAATTAGAATTTCCCAGGGCCTAAAAAATAGTGAAACAAGCAATACCTTGAATAAAGAAAAGTATATTCTGACCACTAGACACAAAAACTTGGATAATGAAATCAAAAAAATTTTAGATGATGTTGAGAAATGCCAAAGTATTATTGAAATACTATCCAAGGCGGAAAATCAAATTCAAAGTAAAAAAATAGATATCGAGATAAAAATTAAACAGCTGATAAATTCAAAAGATCAGACAGAAGAATTTATAAATACTGCCAGTAAGCAGAATACACTGATTGATAAAATACAAATAAAAAAAGGTTACGAAGAAAAAATTGCATATATTTTATCTGACCTCGAAAATTCAACTTTTAATAATAATGATAGCCAATATTGGATATCTCAAGATAATAAATTCCAAGAAAAATTTTCTAGTGGAATATACCCCTTAAATGAAATAGTTGAAGGTCCAAATGAATTAAATAATTATCTCAATTATACTGGATTTACAAATAACGAGAATATAGATGAAATAATATCTCTATTAAAGCCTGGTCAAGTGGTATTAACTTCTGCCGGCATTATAATTAGGTGGGATGGTTTAATAACAAAGCTAAAACCAGAAGATAAAAAGAAGAATATCTTATTAGCTAAAAAAGAATTATCAGAAAAAATAAAATCAATTAAAGAAAAAGAGATTGAAATTAACTCCATTCAATTCGATTATGAAGACAAAGTAAAAAGTCTAAAACAAGAGAGAATAAGGGAAATAAAACTCAGAAAGAAATGGCAGGAACTTGTCGAAGAAAAAAATATCATAGCTGAAAATAGCTATAATATTGAAAAACAAATCCTCTTGCAAAATGAATCAATTATATCATCGGCCTCACGAATTGAAAGCTTAGATCAGAATATAAAAATTTATAGAAAAAATATAAAGGAGTACAAATCTAGATTCTCTAGTATAGGTAATATAAATAAGCTGGAAAATAGTTTGGAGAAAATTAAACTAGATTTTTATAACGCAAAGACTATTGCTGATATAAAAGAGACAAGTTCACAGAATCTGCTGCGTGAGAAAAGAGAATTAGATAAAAATTTAAATGATACGATGAAAGAAGAAGTATCTTGGAAAAATAGGAATTCGATATCAATCAATCACATATCCGAACTCAATAATAGACTAGAACAATGTCAATTAACTAGTGGTGAATTGGAAAAATTACCCAACGAAATTAATAAAAAGCAATTAGAATTACAAAATGAAATAACTAAATTCAGAGATTTAAAGAACACAATAAATGAGAATTTGAGCCGGTATGAAAATAAATTATATAAAGTTAATACACATCTGAAGTTATGTGAAAATACATTGATAAAAGATAATGAGGCTTTGATTCAACTAAAAGCACAAAAAGAAAATCTGGACGAAAAAAAATTAGATCTAAAAGATAAAATAAAAATAAAAATCGGAATAAATCCACTTAATATTCTTGATGATTTCAAATCCGATTTACTGGATAAATCCATAATTATAGAAAAATTGTCACAAGCTATTAGGCAACGTGAACAAATTGGTTCTGTAAATTTAGCGGCGGAGGACGAATATAATGAAATAAAAGTAAGATTCGACAATTTAAGTGCAGAAAAAGATGATCTCATATCCGCAACTGATACTCTACAAAAAGGTATAATAGAAATTGATAAAGAAGCAAGAACCAGACTCAGAGAGTCATTTGAAAAAGTGAATAATAATTTCAAATTATTATTTGAAAAATTATTCAATGGTGGGAACGCTGAATTAAAAATAAATGATGAAGAAGATATATTAGAATCAGGTTTAGAAATAATAGCTTGGCCACCAGGTAAGAAACCTCAAACCATATCACTCCTATCTGGAGGTGAGCAGGCTTTGACAGTCATAGCATTAATAATCGCTGTATTCCTTGAAAATCCATCCCCTGTCTGTATTTTAGATGAAGTAGACGCTCCATTTGATGATAATAATATAAAGAAATTCTGTGATCTTCTAAAGGAATTATCATTAAATTCACAAACAAAATTTCTAATTGTTACCCATCATCCATACACAATGTCACAGATGGATAGATTATATGGTGTTACAATGGCTAAGAAAGGTGAAAGTGTAATTTTATCAGTTGATTTAAATGAAGCTGAAAGTATGACTCAAGTATAGATAGCAATATGGATAAACAGAAAAAAAAATTAGAAGAAATTTCAGGAAAAATTGATAGCTATAAATCAAGTCGCAATGATATAAACGCAAAGTATAAAGAGAAGAGAGGTAAGCAAATATCAATAGCTATGAGGCTGTCTACTGAATTGGTTGTCTCCTGCGTAGTAGGTGCTGTTTTGGGATGGTATATAGATAAATGGTTAGATACAAAGCCCATATTTTTTATTATTTTATTAATACTTGGTATTATCTCAGGAATAAAAACTGCGATTAATACATCTAGACAATTGTATGAAAATATTCCAAAAAGTAAATGATTCACAAATATCTGAGATATTTTTAATTAAAACTAATAAAATTACTACCAAAATGATAAAAATTTATATATAAGGTAGAGATAATATATGAGGATTATTTAATGGCAGTAGAAAAGTCTGGCGCCCCAGATCCAATGCATCAATTTGATATTGTTGAGCTTGTTGATATAGAGTTATTTGGTCTAAATCTCTCCTTCACAAATTCATCTTTATTCATGGTTGCTAGTGTGGCGCTTATTATTTTTCTAACCTTATTTGCATTTAATGGACGAGCTACTGTACCGACAAGACTTCAGTCTATAGCCGAACTCTCATATGAGTTTGTTGCAAAGATGGTAAGAGATAATATTGGGGATGAGGGCCAGAGATATTTCCCTTTTATTTTTTCTCTATTCATGTTTGTTCTGTTTTGTAATATGCTAGGAATGATCCCATATACATTTACAGTGACAAGTCATATTATAGTAACATTTGCTTTAGCCATTGTAATATTTTTTGGTGTAACCATTATTGGTTTTATAGTACACGGAATAAAATATTTTAATTTTTTTGTCCCAAAGGGTGTTCCAAAAGCACTATTACCACTGCTAGTTATTATTGAAGTTATATCATACCTCACAAGACCTGTTAGTCTATCTGTAAGATTATTTGCAAATATGATGGCAGGTCATACCATGTTAAAAGTATTTGGGTTTTTTGTTGCGGGAATGTTTTTCTCGGGTAATATTTTTATATCGCCACTCGGAATTGCGCCTCTAGCATTTATAGTTGCCTTTACTGGCTTAGAAATACTTGTAGCATTTTTACAGGCATATGTATTTGCAATACTTACCTGTATTTACCTCAATGATGCAATCCATATGCATTAATTACTTAATTTAAAAAAGGAGAACAAAATGGAACCAGAAGCAGCAAAATTAATTGGAGCAGGTCTAGCCACGATAGCACTAGCAGGTGCAGGTATTGGTATTGGAACAATATTTGGTAATTATTTATCAGGGGCTCTACGAAATCCGTCTGCGGCACCAGGGCAATTCCCAAATCTATTATTAGGTTTTGCTCTTGCAGAAGCAACAGGTCTTTTTGGCTTAGTTATCGCGTTGATATTATTATTCGTTGTTTAAATAGCTCTCAAACTATTAAACCCTTAAACTATTTAAGTACTGGAATATAGTAATGTCTGAATCAAGCATGCCACAACTAAATCCTGAGTTTTTTGCATCTCAAATATTTTGGTTAATTATATCATTTGCAATACTCTACATAGTAATGGCAAAATTTGCCTTACCCAAAATTGCCGATGTTATAGAGTCTAGGAGAGATATAATTGCCAGAGATTTTGAAGATGCCGAGGACTATAAGAAAGATTCTGTAATCATAGAGCAAAATTACCTAGACTCAATAAAAGCAGCTCGAGAAAAAGCTTCTGCTTCAATTGTAAATTCAAAAAAGAAATTACATCAGAGTCTAGATGAAGCGAATGAAAACTTTGAGAAAGAAAATGGAATAGTAATATCTAAATTTGAATCAGAACTGGATGCAAAGAAATCTTCCATACTAAAAGATAAGGAAAGTTTAGCCTATGAAATTTCTCATGATATAATTAGCAAGATATTAGGGAAAGATGCACTTATTGAAGATAATGTAAAAGATAATATTAAACGAATTATAAAAATTAGAGAGTAAAATAATATGTTAGAAAAAGATGCAACATGGGTAGCTATAGGATTTATTCTCTTTATCCTTCTATTAATTTATTTCAAAATACCAAATCAAATCATTAAAATATTAGATGATCGCTCTAAAAAAATAAAGGAAGAACTGGATGAAGCCAAAAGACTTAGAGAAGCAGCGCAGACAATTCTATCAGAATTTCAAAAGAAAAATACAGAGGCAGAACAAACAGCTAAAACTATTATTGATAATGCAAAAAAATTAGCAAAAAATTATGAAAAAGATGCTAAAGATAAATTTGATCAGAATGTCGTTAGAAAAAAGAAATTACTCGATGAAAAGCTGAATCGCTTAGAGAATGACGTAATAAATCAAATAAAAGATAATATAACAGATATTGTACTAGAAACTGTAAAAAATTCTGTAAAAGGGAATAATATTAAACCAAAGGTCAGCCAAGAAATAATAGATCAAGGCATAGAGCAAATTGGAAAAAAATAAATTACAATTAGTTTCTATTTTTATTAAAATCAGCTTGGTCTGCAGATAGTTTAAAACCAACAAGTATCTGATAATCACTTGGATTTCTAGACTCTTCGAAATTTATCCTATAATTACTTTCAACATATTCAAATCTAGCTATAGTTGCATTATTTGGAATATTAACGTCAATGTTAATATATTTTCGGGAAATAACTTCTTTATTATTCTTAACAATTGCAACAAATGCTGGAAGAGAATAAAAATTACTTGATGCTTGCTGTCCCAATGAGATTGTACCCGTGATATATAAATCACCAGCTGAATAGTCAGTCTCAATATTACAATTATAATCTACTCTATCGACTCTGCCACGATAAATAATATTTGAGTCAATACTTGATCCAAACTCCTGAAAATTTGTTATACTTATAGCATCAGCTAATATCATAGGAATGGAACATTTTTCTTGCACCGATTTGTCTTTACTAAAAGGGTTCATTTTATATTGATTAAGATCTGGCATACCAAGATTTGGCATACTGAAATCAGAAACGGTTTCACATGAAGTCAGAAAAAAAACTAAGAGTAAGGATAATATCTTTTTCATTTTTGATTCGACTATTATATTTGAACATTTATTTTGATATCTATATTATTCATAATATCCTATAGAATGCTATAGAAATTTATAGACTGATTTACATATGTGGATAATAATCAAAATATGAATATAGATGTAATTAAAAAAGAATTAAATGTATACCTTGCCAACCCGCGTGGGTTTTGTGCTGGAGTAGAACGTGCCATTCAAATTGTTGAAAAATCTCTAATTGAATATGGCGCACCAGTTTATGTCAGACATGATATTGTACATAATAAAACAGTTGTAAATGAACTAATCAAAAAAGGGGTTGTTTTTGTTGAAGAATTGGATGAAATTCCGAGAACCGATCAACCAATAATATTTTCGGCGCATGGTGTCGCAGAGTCTGTAGTTAAAGATGCAGAGCATAAAAATCTAAATTTCATAGATGCTACTTGTCCACTGGTTTCAAAAGTACATATCGAAGCAAAGAAATTACATAAAGAAGGTTTCGAAATAATTCTCATCGGTCATAGAAACCACCCAGAAGTGATAGGTACGATTGGACAACTTCCAGAAAATTCTATTAATTTAATTGAAAACATTAATGACGCTAAAAAATATACCCCAATTAATCCCAAAAAGATTGCTTATATTACCCAGACTACATTATCAGTAGATGATACATTGGAAATAGTTGCTTTATTAAAATCTAAATATCCAAATATTAAATCTCCACATAAAGAAGATATATGCTATGCAACAACAAATAGACAAGAGGTAGTAAAGAAATTAGCAAAATATGCTGATGTAATGCTTGTTGTTGGATCTAGTCATAGTTCTAACTCTCTGAGGCTCGTTGAAGTCGGAAAAAGATCAGGGTGTGAGCAATCTTATTTGATTGAAAACGTAAATCAAATTGATTGGAAAATTATAGATAATATAGATAATTTATTCATCACTGCAGGTGCATCAGCTCCAGAGGTGTTAGTCCAAGAGATTATCAATAAACTCTCTAACAAATTTGATGTGAAGTTGATAAATGATACTTTTACAGAAGAAAATATAAGTTTTAGGCTTCCAAAAATAAAAAAAATATAATCCAATGGCCGTATATACAAAAGTTACTCTTGAAGATGCAAATGAGTTTTTAGATAAATATTATGATTTGGGAAATTTGGTATCAATAACTGAAATAACTCAAGGTGTCGAAAATACAAATTATATAATTGAGACAAATAATTGTAAATATATACTCACATTATATGAACAACGGGTATCATCTTCAGATATTCCTTTTTTTATAGACCTTTTGGTCCACCTCGATAAAAGAGATATAGTCTGTCCAAAGCCTATAATAATGAAAAGTAAAAGGTATACAGAAAATCTCAATGGGCGCCACGCTGCAATATTCAGTTTTTTATATGGAAAATCTACGATTAATATTAAAAACGAACATTGTAGTTTAGTTGGGCAAACTCTTGCTGATATACATCAAAAGACAGTTAATTTGGATATATATAGAGATAATAACCTTTCTTTTAACCATTGGAGCAAACTTTATAAATCTATTAAATACCCAATAAAAGATTTACAAAATAATCTTGATAAAGAGATAGTGAAAGAATTAAATTTTCTGACTAGTAATTGGCCACAAAATCTTCCTCTTGGCATTATACATGGCGATTTATTTCCTGATAATATATTTTTTGATGCGTCTTCACTTTCTGGAGTAATTGACTTCTATTTTGCCTGTAATGAATTTTATGCATTTGATATAGCAATTTGTATTAATGCATGGTGTTTCGAAAAAGATAACTCCTTTAATATTACCAAGGCCAAACACCTGCTTGAAGGATATAAAAAATTTAGAGATTTATCTATGGATGAATTATATTATTTGCCTATATTATGCAGAGGTAGTGCCCTGAGGTTTCTCTTAACAAGAATAATTGATTGGCAAAGAGATGATAAAAGAGCTCTTGTCATTCCAAAAGATCCACTTGAATATTTTAATAAATTAAGATTTCATCAGTCGGTTTTAAGTGTAAAAGACTACGGAATATATGAGTAAAATAATAGAAATATATACAGATGGTGCCTGTTCGGGTAATCCCGGAATTGGAGGATGGGGTGTATATCTTTTATATGGTGATAATAAAAGAGAAATGTCTGGATCAGAATATGATACAACAAATAATCGTATGGAACTAACTGCAGCTATTAAAGGCTTAAACGCACTAAAAAGATCTTCAAGTGTTATTATTTATACGGACTCTGTTTATTTAAAAGATGGTATAACTAAATGGATTTTTAACTGGCAGAAGAATAACTGGAAAAATGCTAACAAAAAAGATGTCAAAAATAAAGACTTATGGGTTTCTCTAATAGAGTCTGTTGAAAAACACCAAATTGAATGGAGGTGGGTTAAAGGACATATTGGAAATGTTGGAAATGAAATAGCTGATAATCTAGCTACGAACGCAATACTAGACGCAAAATCTACTCAATTATGAAATCTTCTAGAAAATATTCATTTTCAAGAAATATCAATGCTGAAACTTTTTCTCCTCTAATTTCTCTGTCATTATAGATCTCTCTGAAAGTAAATTGATATTCTTCGTAATATTGTAATGAATTTCCTGTATCAAAAAATTGAAAATTATCTGATTGATCAATAATTACGCCCTTAACTTGCTCAGAAAATATAATACTTAGGACGTTGGTTCCATTTACATTCAATAATTTTGTTCTGAGAATCACTTTTTCATCATCAAGTCGATATTTTGGAATATCTGTAAAAACACTCTTCAGTAATTTATTAGTGTGGCTCCTATAGTTTTCAATATCATTTATTATTTTAAATTCTATTCGGTCTTTGACTGGGATGCAGATTTCTCTACAAACCCCATATTCTACATCTAAATCTAAATTTAAGAGATTACCTTTATTTGTTAATTCTAGTTCTATTGGAATTACTAAGTCATCTTTGTAAGCATAATTTGTTCCATATTGATTTTTAATTATTATTGGGGCCGGCCATTGAACATTATATTGTATGATTTCAGGATTAGGTAAGATTTGGATAGATGGTTCAACACCGCTATCACCAGGGTTTTTCCAATAAGTATAGCTCCCATCATGTAATCTGATATTAAGTCCAATCATAAGCCTATCTTCTAATACCGTTGCTGATATGATCCTCAAATCTGAACTATGATTAGCTTGCCACTCAGTATTTTCTGGGATAGAGCTAGCTTTATTTATTATAGCTAATAATATAAAAATTAGAATAAAACATATATTATATATATTATTTTTACTTATCATTTATCTTATCAAGATCATATTTTTTTTTAGTAATCGCAAACAATAAATGATCTTCCCAACGACCATTAATTCTTAGATAATCTGTTGCATACCCTTCTTCTGAAAAACCAAGCCTTAGTAATAATTTAATTGATGCATTATTAATAGGTAAGCATGCAGCTTCGATTCTATTAATTCTATATTGATTAAATAAATAAACTATCAATATACTTAAGGCCTTTGTCATATAACCTTTATTGGAATATTTTTTACCAATCCAATAACCAATTGTGCAGCTTTGAGATATTCCTCTCTTAATATTGAATACATTAATACCGCCAAGTAATTGATCATTTTTGTCAAAGATAAAGAAGGAATATTGAGAGTCACTTCTTCTTCTTCGGGAATATATCGTTATTAACCTGATATATCTTTTGAGAGTATGTTCACCTATATGCCATGTGGGCTCCCAAGGTGTTAAGAAATTTCTACTTTCTTCTCTTATTAGTCTCCATTTATTATAATCAAGCAAAGATGGAGGTCTTAGATAAATATCCTCTGCAAGAATTTTATATTTTTCATTAGAGAGATTAAGCAATTAAAATACCTAATATTATTCATATAAACGTCGGATTTTAGAAATTTCATCAAGTTTAGAAATCGCTCCTAAGGCACTTATAGTCATTTTCTCAGGCTTAAATGTATTTTCTATAAAATCATTAATATGGTTTTTGTTGATACTTTCAATTTTTTCTAGTATTTCATTCATCTCAATTAATTTACCATATATCGACATCTGTCTTGCAACTTGATTCATTCTTGCAACAGGATTCTCGGATGAAATTAATAATCCAGCTCTTATTTGTTTTTTTGCTTTTTGAATTTCTTCCTCGCTTATACTGGATCCACTATTTTTTATTTCTTGGGCTACAGAGATACTATAATCATTTACCTTATCTGGGGACGTCGCAGAATATATTCCAAATACTCCCGTATCTTTATAACTCGAAGAAAATGAAAATATAGAGTAAGCAAGACCTAAATTTTCCCTAATATTTTGAAATAATCTAGATGACATTCCCCCTCCTAATATATTTGAGAAGACGTGTGAAACATAAAGCTGGCTGTCATGATAAGAACACCCTTCAAAAGCGTATATTATGTGTGCTTGCTCTATATTTCTGATTTCTCTAATTTCATTTGGTCTATAGCTTGCAATATTTGTCTTAGGTGAGTCAGTTCTATCTAAGTTAGATAAATACTTTTCACATAGACTATGCAATTTCTCATGATCAACAGCACCTGTTGCTACAATAATAATATTATCAGCATGATAGAATTTGTTTAAATATGAGACCAACTTTGTCGAGTCAATATTTAATAAAGTTTCTTTATTACCGAGTATGGACCTTCCAATTGGTTGATCATGATATGCTGCACTTTGGAAATTTTCAAAAACCATATCATCTGGAGAGTCTAACGTTGCTGCAAGTTCTTGAAAAATTACACTCTTTTCTTTTTTTAATTCATTTGGATCAAAAGTTGAGTTTTGTATAATATCGGATAATATTGAGACACCTATTTCAAGATCATTCTCTAATAATCTAACATAATAATTAGTTCTCTCAACACTAGTTGAGGCATTTATGTCACCACCAACATTTTCAATTTCTAATGCGATCTGCTTTGAGGAGCGAGTTTTAGTACCTTTAAACGCCATATGCTCTAGTAGATGTGATATTCCTTGTTCATCTTCAATCTCATTACGAGATCCAACTTCTATCCATATACCAAGGGATACAGAACTAAAATTCTGCATATTATTAGAAATAATTTTGATATTATTTGTTAGGCTACTAATATTTGTTGTCATTTAATTACCTTTTAAAATTTGAGACTATATGATTTTTTACCAAACTCATATCATTTTTCATATTTTTAATATGCTCTGGTAATTCAAATATATTTTTGTTTTTTAATGGAAGTTCAGCTTCAATTCCAATAGCATCCTTAATAGCTTGAGGAAACTTGGCAGGATGTGCAGTTGAGAGAATAATTGAATTATGATAGTTATTCTTTGACGACACCCCTGCGGCTATAGCAGTATGTGGATCAAGAATAAGATTATGCTGATTATAAATCTTTTTAATAATGTTTATTGTCTCAATCTGTTCTATGGATCCTGCATCAAATATAGAGTTTAATTTCGAAAGCTCTGCTTCATCAAGTGAAAATTGACCATCTTTAGCTAATTCGTCCATCATTTTACTTAATTTTTTTGTATCGTGGTTAACTAGATCATATAAGAGCCTCTCAAAATTACTGGAAATCTGTATATCCATTGATGGTGAATTTGTTTGAATAGCTTCCAATATCTCATATGTTCCTGTATTTAGACACCTTTCAAGAATATTATTCACATTGGATGCAATAACTAATTTACCGATACCCAATCCCATTTTTTTTGCTATATAACCGGCAAATATATCACCAAAGTTGCCAGTTGGCACAATAATATCTGGATTTTTTTTATCTTTTGGATTTTGTGCTATAGCTGAAAAATAATAGATTATTTGAATCATGATTCTCGCCCAATTTATTGAATTAACAGCTGTTAAGTTCACAGATTGGGAAAAGCTTTTATCTCTGAAAAGAGATTTCACAATATTTTGACAATCATCAAAATTTCCATCTATTGAGATTACATTGATATTATTCTGTTGAGATGTTGTCATGAACCTTCTTTGAACTTCTGATATCCGACCCTCTGGGAATAGTATATATAAGTCGATATTCTTCTTTCCTGCAAAAGAAGCAACTGCAGCTCCACCTGTATCACCTGACGTAGCGCAGATTATTGATGCTTTACTATTATCTTTTGATAAAACTTCTTCGATCATTCTAGACAATAATTGCATTGCAATATCTTTAAAAGCAAGTGTTGGGCCATGATATAATTCTAGAATGGAAGTTTTTTTATCCAAGTTATGAATTGGTGTAATTTCTGTTTTATTAAAACATTTATAGGAGTCATTGACCATCCTTCGAAGGACTGCCTCACTGAATGTATCTTGAGTAAATAATTTTATTATTCTTAAAGCAATAGACTGGTAATCCATTTTTAATATCTCGGAGAGATCATCTTTACTTAGAGACGGAACTTGATTTGGAATATATAACCCACCATCATCTGCAAGTCCCTTCAAAAGAATATCTTCAAAAGAATATTCCTCTTTATTATTTCTTGTACTGATATAACGCATTTTCAATGATTTGATTTTCTTCTTTTTATTCTGGCATAAAAATATATAAATAATAAGCTTGTTGCAAGACCATACCATGTTATTGCATAAGAAAGGTGATTATCTGGGAATTTTAACCTAGTTTCATTTGACTGGGGAATTAATTGATTTGACGAAATTAGATCTACAAAATATGGTTCAATGCCATTAATATCAAATATCTTTTTTATATCCTCTTTTAAAATTGAGTATAAAATCTTACCATTAAAATCTGTATCTGGTGTAAAAATATTTCTTTTTTCAAAACTTCTTATATAACCTATTTGTGAATTATTGACAGGCTCTGAAGAATCTTTTGATTTGAATTCATTAATCATATCTTGAGGCACAAAGCCTCTATTAATAATAATTAAACTACCCTTGGATGAGACGAATAAGTTAAAAATCCAATATCCAGCTCCGCCATAATCTCCTCGAGGATCAGATAAATGTGTAAATACATATAGCTCTTTTTCATACCTATAATTACCTTTAAAAGAGACTTTCTTGTATATCCAATCATTCAGATTATTTTCATTTATCACTATATTCTCAAAATCTTCCACTACTAAGTTTACTCTCTTTATTTTTTCAAATAGTTGTTCTTTTTGTTCCTTACGGTCTAATTGCCATGTACCCAATGTTACAAGAATAATAAAGCTTATCAATACAGTAGTATTTACAAGAATAATTTTTATTTTACTTTTCATATTGAGTGTTTTTTCTTTTTTTATCTAATTTATATCCTAAATACAAAAAATAGGCTTTTATTGGCCTAGTGAATAATATGGATAAAATAATAGTAGCCGGTATCCAAATAATCATCTGTAGAGATAATGAAGGCTGGTAATGTATTTCCGCAAAGACCAGTCCTGCCATTATGATAATACCAACAACAAGTATTACAAAAAAATTATCAGCATCGCCAAGATTATATTTTGAAAAATCTTCCGAACATATATGACAATCTCTCTTTAGTATTATTATTTTATGAAAGATACTTGCTTTTAAACAAGATGGGCAAAGGCCTAAAATAAGAGTTTTTAGAATATATAATATTGGTTTTTGTCTATTCACTTAAAAAACTTTAAGATACATTCCTAATGGGGAACTATATCCCCTGCTCCCCATACATATATGGCAGCAAAAAGGAATAACCATACAACGTCAACAAAATGCCAATACCAAGCAGCGGCTTCGAAACCAAAATGCTGATCTTTATTAAAATGCCCGGCTTTGACCCTAAAGCTACAAACTAGTAGAAAAATAGTTCCTACTAATACATGAAAACCATGAAAACCAGTAGCCATAAAAAAAGTAGCTCCATAAATATGTCCGGAAAAATTGAAGGCTGCATGGCTATATTCGTATGCTTGTACACAAGTAAAAATTGCACCAAGTCCAACTGTTAATAATAATCCAATTCTTAAACCTTTTCGATCATCATGAAGTAAAGAGTGATGCGCCCAAGTTACAGCTGTTCCAGATGTAAGCAAGATTAGAGTATTAAGCAGAGGTAGATGCCATGGATCAAAAGTCGCAATTGCATCTGGCGGCCAGTGACCCCCCGTCAATTCAGTTCTTAAATACTGCGGAATATCACCCGCATAAAGTGATGCATCAAAGTATGACCAAAACCACGCCACAAAGAACATAACCTCTGAAGCGATAAACATTATCATCCCATACCTTAAGTGAATTTGAACAACAGGCGTATGATCACCATTGTGAGCTTCTTTAATCACTTCTCTCCACCACCCATACATTGTAAATAGAACCGCTATTAAGCCTAAAATCAAAAGCCAATAACTGTCTTGGTGAAAATATATAACAGCGCCAATAGCTGTCACAAAAGCTGAAACAGCTCCAATCACAGGCCAAGGACTTGGGTCGACTAAATGATAATCATGATTTTTTGAATCTAGTTCGCTCATTTTGATGATCTTACAATTTGATGATAGCTTCGATTTTGATACATTATATACGATATTTTATTACAATAAATCCTTATTTTTAAAAAAAGTATACGAAATTGTAATCGTATCAACATTTTTTAATTCCTTGTCTCTATCTATTGCTGGATCGATGTAATAGGTTAATGGCATCTCGATTTTTTCATTGGGTTCAAGCTCCTGCCCATTAAAGCAAAAACACTCAACTTTCAATACATATGCTGCAGCTTCTGCAGGAATTATATTATAAGTTGCAACTCCATTAGTCTTATTAGAAGATAAATTCTTTGCATTATAATACGTGTATTTATTACCCCCGCTTGTGATACTATCTACTTTCTTTTCAGGCTCAACCTCCCAGTTCAGATCATTTGAAACATTAACATCGTATCTTATCAAAAACTCTCTTTCTCCGATATCTGAAGTAACCAAATTAACAACTCGTGGAGCCCCTTTATAACCCGTGACTTTACAAAATAAATCATACAAAGGTACTGCAGCCAAAGAGAGTGCTCCCATGAAGAATACAATTGAAACACATAACAAAAGTATCTTTGTATTTTTTTGAGTATTTTTCATAATATTAATTTATCATCTAAGAAATATTTGAAGTGATACGAACTACGGTTGTGAAAAAGAAAACCAATACTAATGCAAATAATATTACAGCAATTGCTATTGATTTTTTCTTTCTATTTGCAATGAAATTATCTAATTCACTATCCTTTTTTTTTATTTCTTTGTCATCTGGCATTAATAAAAATCCTCTCAGTTGTAATAAGAATAAGTATAATCCACTAAAAAAATCACAAAGACCATAAATAAATAATAAATAGAATATATAAATAATTTTTTTGAATGATTTTTTATTGATTTATCATTTTTCGACACATAGAGCTGTGCTGCCAAAAAGACGAAAGTTAGACTAAGTATAGAAACTGGTATGAGATAAATAATAGACACCATATCAATAAAATATGGAGAAATTGCTGTAAAAGACATAATAATAGAGTAAACAAGTATTCGATTGATTGTGACTTTATTGCCCATTACATTTGGCATCATTGGTATATTTGCCTTTTCATACTCATTGGAGGTTACAATTGCTAATGCCCAGAAATGCGGCGGAGTCCACAAAAAGATAATTAAAAATAATAAAATAGGTTCTAGTGTTATTGATGCCTCAGTCGATATCCAACCAATAACAGGAGGAAATGCACCAGCTGCACCTCCAATAACAATATTCTGTATAGTTTTTCTTTTTAACCAAATCGTGTATATGAAAACATAAAAAAAAATAGTGAATGCTAAAAATATTGCCGAGAACCAATTAATCAAAACTCCCATTACATATACCGACCCAGCAGCCATGATAATGCCATATGTTAATGCTTCAGATTTAGAGATATTTCCTGAAGGTATTGGTCTATTTGAAGTACGCTTCATGATACTATCTATGTCCGCATCAAACCACATATTTAATGCCCCTGAAGCTCCGGCTCCGATTGCAATACAGATAATTGCGATACAGGCTAAAAAAGGATTGATAGCCAAAGGTGATAATATTAAACCAACAAAACTTGTAAAAATTACAAGTGACATGACTCTAGGCTTCATCAAAGTGAAATAATCGTAAACAGATCCTGAAGAATACACCATTAGATGTCCCTATCACGAGTATTGTAATATTTAATGATCTGCATCCCTGGTAACATCTGTGACTGCTCCTTGCAGAGACCCTGGATTTGCAAAAGATCCAAAATCAACTGGCTCTGGAAGATCTCCAAACTGATGAAATGGTGGGGGAGATGTTAGTGTCCATTCTAATGTTGAGACACCTTCACCCCAAGGGTTATCTCCTGCCGGTACTTTTTTAGCGAATGCCCGATATACTCCAAATAAGAATACAAGAACTGCAAAAGATGAAATATATGAACCTATAGATGACACATAATTCCACCCTGCGAATGCATCTGGATAGTCGACATATCTTCTTGGCATACCAGCTAGCCCGAGAAAATGTTGAGGAAAAAATATTAAATTTACACCAATAAAAGTTAACCAAAAATGAGTTTTTCCTATTATTTCTGAGTACATATATCCTGACATTTTTGGATACCAATAATACCAAGCAGCAAAAATTGCAAAGACAGCTCCCATCGATAGTACATAATGAAAATGTGCTACAACATAGTAAGTGTCATGAAAAGCCCTATCTACTCCTGCATTAGCGAGAATCACACCAGTGACTCCACCTATAGTAAACAAGAATATGAACCCAATAGCCCAGAGCATAGGTGTTTTAAATTCTATTGAGCCGCCCCACATGGTTGCTATCCAAGAGAAGATTTTTATTCCTGTAGGGACTGCAATAATCATAGTTGCCGCAACAAAATAAGCTTGTGTATTTACGCTTAAACCAACTGTATACATATGATGTGCCCAAACAACGAATCCAATTAGACCAATTGCTACCATTGCATAGGCCATACCTAAATAACCAAACACTGGTTTTCTAGAGAAAGTTGAAATAATATGACTGATCATTCCAAATCCTGGCAAGATTAAAATGTAAACTTCTGGATGGCCAAAAAACCAGAATAAGTGCTGGAATAAAATTGGATCACCACCACCTGCGGGATCAAAGAACGTTGTACCAAAATTCCTGTCCGTCAATAACATAGTAATTGCACCTGCAAGCACAGGTAAGGATAAGAGAAGTAAAAAAGCTGTGACAAGAACAGACCAAACAAACAGAGGCATTTTATGCATTGTCATACCTGGTGTTCTCATATTAAGTATTGTAGTTATAAAATTAATAGCACCAAGGATTGATGATGCACCTGCTACGTGAAGAGATAATATTGCAAAATCCATAGCAGGACCGGGCTGACCCATGGTTGATAAAGGTGGGTAAATAGTCCAGCCTCCTCCAACTCCGTTAGCCCCCGGAGGACCGGGAACAAACATTGAAATTACCAAAAGAGCAAGTGCTGGAGGCAACAGCCAAAATGATATATTATTCATTCTAGGAAATGCCATATCAGGAGCGCCTATCATAAGAGGAACAAACCAGTTTCCAAAGCCACCGATCATGGCAGGCATTACCATGAAGAAGATCATGATTAATCCGTGCCCAGTTGTAAAGACATTATAGACATGAGGATCTCCAAATATTTGCAAACCAGGACTTTGAAGCTCCAACCTCATGAAAAGTGAGAGTACTCCCCCAAATACTCCACTTATAATTGCGAAGATAAGATACATAGTACCTATATCCTTGTGGTTTGTAGAATATAACCAACGTTTTAAACCAGTTGGATTTGAATGATGTGATGTTGCTTCGCTATACATGCGCTTCCCTCTTACTTAATTAACTAATCTTACTAGTTGTTTATTATTTTGAAAATAATTATTATTTGCAAACTGGTCTTTGGCCATATTCAGCCAATTATTATAATCCTTCTGTTCGAGTACGTGGACTTCAATGGGCATAAATGAGTGACGGACTCCACATAATTCCGAGCACATACCATAATAAACACCTGGTTTATCAACTTTGAACCAAGTTTCATTCAACCTGCCAGGTATTGCGTCCATTTTGACACCAAAAGATGGAACAGCCCAGTTGTGTATTACGTCAGATGATGTAACTTGAACTCTTACAACTTTCCCCGCGGGAACTACTAGAGGGTTATCTACTGATAGTAGTCTGATCTTTCCTTCAGTAAGTTCTTCTTCCTCAAGTGGAAGTGAGTCAAAATATATTGCATCATTATCAGGATATTCATAACCCCAATACCATTGATAGCCAGTCGCTTTTACTGTCAAGTCGGCATCAACTGGTATTGCCTGTTGCGTGTACAAAATTCTGAATGACGGAATGGAGATAGCCACCAGAATTATCACAGGTATCACAGTCCATAAAACTTCGATTAGAGAATTATGAGATGTTTTTGATGGTTTAGGATTTTTTTTAGCACTGAATTTAAACATTACATAAATGAGAAGCAATGTAACAAATAACGCTATTGCAAGCATCACCGGAAATAGGAATAAGTTATGAAACCAAGTAATATCTGCCATATTTGGTGTAGCTGCATCCTGGAATATCATCTGATAATCTTGTGGAACTCCAATATTTTCAGCAGCAAATAAAGGAGAATTCATCGCAATTATCATTGTAGATAAAGCAAGTATAAATTTATGAGTAAAACTTAGATTTTTTGATAGCTTCATAGATAGTATCCTGAATTAAAAATTATATGCAGTTTTAGTAATTACTTTTATATAGAGATAATATTTTTTACACAAGTAATCAATAGGTTAATCCTAATAAATTTTTGGAAAAAATATTTATTTTATTAATTTGGTATTTATTTATTTCCTGTAGAATTAAAATAATTAATTAAAAAGGTTGCTAATCAGATTAGTGGACAAATGTACTTTAAAAATATAAAATATTACATCTTTATTATAGCCATTTTTGTATTATTCCAAGCTCATTTATCTAATATAAATGCAAACTCATACGAATTAAATAAAAATAGGATTTATATTCAAGACAAATTTATAGGATATCTTAAAGCCGAAGGGGATTTTTGGTCCGTCACATGTGAAGAGAATAATACTAAAGACTGTTCGATGAGTCAGTTTGTCAAATCTAAGAGTGACGACACGACCCTATCAATTCTAATAAATAATAAGAATTATATGTTCGTGACTATTATGAATGTCTACGATACAGAATCATTAGCAGATAAGATTACATTATTAACAAGTTCAAGGGGTATGAATTTTGATCTGGATAATAAAGATTGTTACGAAAATAGTTGTGAATATTCGATTTCAATGCAGAATCCGCTAATCGAAAAACTACTCGCAGATGATAAATTTATAATTGGTATTAAAAATTTAAAAAAAAATAATACAATTGGATATTTGATTAATTCAATTGGATTTGCCGAAATGTATAAGCAATTAGAAAATAAATAAAAATATCACTAGTAATATTACTTAAATTATACAATAATTATTATAAATAATCTTTTATTCTATAGGTGAAAAAATGAGAAATTTAATAGCAATAATTCTCTTACTTGTTATGGTAAACATGATTTTTGTATCTGAGTCCGTTGGAAAACTATGTGATGGACCTGGAGGTGGTTTGCTATGTGGAGCAGGGATTGGAGGTGGAATTGGTTCCGCTATCGATGGTGATGATGGTGCGAAGGCTGGCGCATTAATTGGTGCATTAATCGGAGTAACTTCTCGAATAAATGAAGCTGAAAAGCAAGGTGATAACACATCCTCAGTAAATAATGATGCTTACATAGAAAATTACATAGAAAATAATCAGATTATATCAACAGAATATCCCATAAGTATGGTCTATAATACACAAATTGCATTAATTAGTCTTGGATATTATGTCGGAGTTTATGATGGATCATTTACACAAAATACTGCCGATGCGATTAAGAGTTATCAGCAAAATAATAGCCTAATAGCTAATGGTTTCCCATCAAAAGAACTGTATAAGCATATTAAAAATAATGTAGCTATTTTATATAGTGAAGAGTAAAAAAAATTACTTAATTGCCTCAGCAATATAAAAAGTACATGTGCCCACCAAAGCAAGAATTATTAACTGTAAGGGCATGTATATAACATCAATAGAAGCCAATAATGCAGCAACGTAAGAAGATATGGCAGCAAGTGTATATTGAACACAACCTGAGAGGCCTGATGCTGCTCCTGCTAATTGTGGCTTAATACTTACTATATTTGCAATAATATTTGGTATTACAATCCCATTTGAATAAGTTATGACCATCATTGCACCGAAAATAATGTAAATATTAATAACTCCAGAGAGGAATATAATAAGCATTAATATTGATCCGATTATTGTACCAAATACAGCGTAACTTATCATCCTAAGCGATCCAAGTCGTTCCGATAATCTTGCTGTGGTAAAACTTCCGGCCATGAAGGCTAATGAAATTAGCATAAAAGTAAATCCGTATTGAGTTGGTGTGAAATCTAATTTTTGGATAACCAAGAATGGTGCAACCCCTAAGAATGTGAAGAACATGGAATTAGAGCATGCCATAGTTATGGTATAGAATATAAATTTCGGTAATTTCAATAACTCGTTAAAACTTCCAACTAGAGATCTTATATCACCCTTTATTCTGTTATCAGTTTTTGTTTCTGGTAAATTGATATAAATATTTATCAGTAATACACATCCAACAAAAAACATTAGATAAAATATACTCCTCCAACCAAATATATCTTCTAATAATCCCCCAACTGGCGGTGCAACCATTGGGGCTATCACCATTACTGATGTTACGTATCCTAATGCACTTGCGGACTTCTCCCTTGAGTAGACATCTCTAATAATTGCCCTGCCCAGAACAACTCCAGCAACACCACCAAATGCTTGAATAAATCTACCAAAGATTAGTGCTTCAACTGTTGTCGCGAAACTACATATTAAAGTACCAATTAAAAAAATTATTATTCCGTACATCAATATTGATCGTCTTCCATAGGCATCAGATAGCGGCCCTATGAATATTTGGCCAATTGCCATTGAGATAATAAATGCTGATATTGCAATTTGAGCACTGGCATAACTAATATCAAAATGTATCGATAGAGAAGGTAAGGAGGGAACTATTAAATTCAGTGTTAAGGGGGCAAGACCGGTGACAGCGGCTAGTAACCAAATTGAAGGAGGGATCTTATTAATATGCTTTTCCTCTATTTATGAATTAAAATGACTATAGATATTAAGTATATCTTTTGACCATAATCTTGAATACTGCTCAATTAAATTATGTGCTGGGGTCTTCTGATTTTTTACTATTTCAAATAGCTCTTCTAAATATATATCTTCTAATTGATTTTTAGAGTCTTTTCTATTCCTATCTTTTAATCCATGCTTTGATAGATCTAATAATTCAGATAATAATTCAGATAATTTATAGTTTTTAAATTTTGCTTCAAAACCTTCACTATTTAAAGAAATATCTAATTGAACTATATCTTCAAAGGTCCATTTAGATATTATATCGTGACATGCATCTAATGAAACTTGGCTATATAAAAGTCCCGTCCATATTGCTGCCAAACTCATTATTAAATTTTGGTTTCCGGAGTCGGCACCTCGCATTTCAATAAATTTTTTTAATCGAACTTGAGGGAATAAAGTTGAAAGGTGTAACTCCCAATCTTGTATATCAGCAATATATCTTTTTCCGCTATTACTTTTGTACCCATTTAGTAGAAAGTTTCTAAAAGTAAGATTTTTGGTTTGCTCGTATTTTCCTTCACGTAAAATAAAATACATTGGTATGTCTAAGGCATACTGAGTATATGTGTCAAAGTTGAAGGACTTATCAAATACAAATGATAAGTAACCTGCTCTTGTAGGATCTGTATATTTCCAGACTTTACTTCTATATGAGAATAAACCTGACAAACTTCCTTCATTAAATGGACTATTATAAAACATCATGGAAATAAGAGGCTGTAATGCCATACTAACTTTAAATTTCTTTTTCATATCTATCTCAGATGAATAATCGAGATTAACCTGGGTAGTTGCAGTTCTATGCATCATATCTAATCCATTTTTTCCAACAGATGGCATATATTTTCGCATAATTGTATAGCGCTTTTTTGGAACTCTTGGCATATCACTTAGTCGCCAATCGGGACAGAAACCAATCTCTAGAGCTCCTATATCCAATTTTTTACATGCAAATTCTAATTGCTTATTATAATTTTGGATCTCGTCAAATGTTTGATGTAAATTTGAACATTTTGCTCCCGATAATTCAATTTGACCTCCTGGTTCTAGAGTAATATTTTTATCATTAGCGATATCTGTTAAACCTATGATTTTTTCTTCTTCTAGAATTGGCTTCCAAGAAAATTCGGAAATAAGTATTCTAAAAATCTCAACAATACTTTTACTACCATCATATGGCACAGGTAAAAAATTTTCTTTACCAAATAGAAATTTCTCATTTTCAGTACCAATTGTCCAATTTTCTTTTTCTTTTGAACCGGCAATGAAATAATCAATAAGATCACTTTCTGATAAAAGTTTATTCATAAAATTCTTATCTTACTTTTTTTTAATTCTTTTTAAATAACAGGTCAAAGCTAACTTTCTCTAAATATCTCCAAAAGTAAATTGTATTATTGAAGCGGAAACAATAGCTGCTGTATCAGCTCTTAATATTCTTGAACCCAAAGATAATCTTACAACATTATTCAACTCAAGAATACTAGCTCTTTCAATATCAGAAAAACCTCCTTCTGGTCCAATCAAAAAAGAAATTTTTTTACCCTTTAATGAATTTATAATTTCAATTGGGTTTTTAAGTGGTGACTCTTCATCAAAAAATATTAGAATTTTATTCTTAAATTCTTGCTTAAGTAATTCATTAAATTTAATCATTTCATTTACATTTGGTACCTGCAGAAGCCCACACTGCTCTGCGGCTTCTTTCCCCCTAAGGAAGGCTTTACTCTGATTAAATTTTCTAATATTACAGTAAGAAGTTAAGACAGGAGTAAAAGATAAGATACCCAACTCTGTAAGTTTTTCTATTATGTAATTGTGCCTATTATTATTTAATGGAGAAAAGAAGCATTCAATATTAGTATAATTAATTTGTTCTCTATTTTTATGTAGAATTTCTAATTTGATATATTTTCTAGTGATTTGGACTACTTTAGATTTCCATTCACCCTCAATACCATTGAAGAGAAATAGCTCATCGCCTGAAGATATTCTCATCACATTTTTTAAATAATGATAGTCCTCCCCATCAATTTTTATTAATAAATGTCTCTCCAAAGTATTATTTGTAAAAAGCCTTATACTTTTGTGTGAGAGATTATTTGTTTTATTATCCATATATTTATATAATTCTTGAAATCAGGGGGTAAATCAATAATATTAAGAGAAATTATACAAGATAATATTGTGAATGCGATTAAAAAAAAAATCCGAAACTATCTTCTAATTACCCGCCTTGATAGACCAACAGGCTGGATCCTTCTATTTATACCCTGCTTATACGGTTCAGCCGCTGGATCAATTTATACAAATCAAGAAATAAATATGGAAATTATTGCTCTATTTCTCCTTGGGGCCATACTTATGAGATCTTCGGGGTGTATTTTTAATGATATAATTGATAGGAATATTGATGCTAAAGTAGAAAGAACAAAAAATAGACCTTTAGCTAATCAAAGTATGAGTATCTATGAGGCAATACTTCTATTATGCTTACTATTATTTTTTAGTTTCTTAATATTAATAAGCTTTAATCTATTAACAATCTTTCTTGGAATCTCTTCAATGGCCTTAGTAGTAATATATCCATTCATGAAGCGGATTACGTATTGGCCACAATTATTTTTGGGGATTACATTCAATTGGGGAGTTCTTCTTGGCTGGACAGCAATATCAAATTCAGTTCAACTGGAGATGTTTCTAATTTATTTATCCTCCATTTTTTGGACATTAGGTTACGATACTGTCTATGGTTATCAAGATATAAATGATGATCAGAAGATAGGTATCAAATCTACATCCGTATTATTTGGGAAAAAATCTAAAAAAATTATTTGGTTATTTTACAGCCTTAGTTTTTTGATTATGTTAATATCTTTAATGATGATAAGTGTTAAAAATATCAGTTTATTTTTATTTCTTGGAGCTTTTTTATATACCTCATTTCTCATTAAAAGGCTTCGAATTGATGATATACAATCCTGTGCAAATTTCTTTTCAATGAACAAGTATATTGGATCCTTAATATGTGCTTCTATTTTGGTATCAATATAATAATGCCATGAAGAAAATTAAAATAAATATCAGCATATTTATATATTCTATTTTAACAAATTTATTTAGAGTTGTAGCAAAGATTTATCTATCACTAAGGCTCAAGAACGATAAAGAAACAAGCATAAGCATTAAACAAAAACTTGCTTTGAATATGCCAGTCAAAATTCAAAAAAAAATAATTTGGATACACGCTGCAAGTGTTGGCGAAGCATATACAGGACTTACGGTTGCAGAAATTATTCTCCGTAATTTTCCAGAATTAAATATTCTTCTTACAACTAGTACAATAACTTCGGCAGAGATGATAAATAATTCAAAAAATAAGAATATTATTCATCAATTCTTACCCTTAGATATCAAAGTATATATCCTTAAATTTCTCAAGTATTGGAATCCTAAAATTTGTATATTTATGGAATCTGAGATGTGGCCGAATTACTTTCTTGAAATAGAAAAAAGTGAAACTCCATTTTATATTTTAAACGCAAGGCTCTCAAAAAGAAGCTACAAAAACTGGTCTCGGCAAGGCCAATTAGCATCTAAGCTTATAAATATTCCAAATATAGTTTCCTGCCAGGATAAAGATACACTGGATAGATTAAATAATCTTAGTGCATCTAATGCAATTCTATCAGAAAATATAAAATTTGCTAATCCAAAGCTTCCAATTAATAGAGATGAGTATCAGAAACTCAAAAAATCAATAAATGATAAAATATTCTATATAGCTGCATCTACGCATAAAAAAGAGAATGAGTTCATAATAAATAATCATGAGAAACTCCTTAGATCTTTTCCAAATCTTGTTTGTATTATAGCGCCGAGACATCCAAGTACAATTAACGAAGTAATTCAATTAGCTCAACAGAAGAGAATGAATTGGTCATATTTGCCTTCAAAAATATATGATAAAAGTACTAAATTGTTCATAGTAAGTCAGATTGGTATTTTGGGCACATATTTTGCAATATCAGACTTTGCTATATTAGGTGGGTCATTCCAAAATCACGGTGGACATAATCCTATTGAAGCACTTCAACACAATTGCAGAGTGATCCATGGTAAATATACGCAGAATTTTAGTGATATTTATCAATCTCTCGGCCAACTTAATTGTACTTATATGATTAGTGATGAAAGAGAATTATTTGAACAAATTAGTATTTTTATTAAGGACAAGAAAAAAAATAATGAGCCTCTGAGTAATCTTGAAAAAGTGATAAATAATAAAAGAGATAATGTTATAAAAGAAATCAAAAATTTGATATTTGAAGAAATTGAGGAAAGCAAAAATGAATAGACCATTTTTTTGGAAAGATAATGGTATTTTATCAAGCTTTTTAATACCAATTAGCTTTATCTACTATTCAATATCTAAATTACACTATTATCTAAAAAAGAAATATATTTCTGATATACCAATAGTATCTGTTGGTAGCCCTCTAATTGGTGGTGGTGGAAAAACACCTGTTGTTATAGCTATTTTAAATTTTTTGATCGCTAATCAAAAAAATCCTTGTGCACTAGCCAAAGGCTATAAGGGATCTATAAAAATCCCAACTTTAATTAATAATAAGCATAGCGTAAAAGATGTGGGAGATGAACCACTCTTGATTTCTAAAACTATTGATACATATGTATCAAAAAAACGGAAAGATGCCTTAGAAGTAATAAAAAATAATAACTATAATTTTGTCGTAATGGATGATGGATTCAGGGATATTTCAATACTAAATAAGGTCAATCTTCTAGTTATTGATGGTAATACGAAACTTGATAATAATCGTCCTTTTCCATCTGGTGAATTACTTGGAATAACCAGAAAAACTATTGAAATTTCTGATGCTGTAATTCTCCTAAATGATAATAGAATTCCACAAAAAATTAAAAAAGAAATAGAGGCTTTGAATAAAATAAAAATAAATACATCAATAAATTATGTGTTTAGACACAGTAGTGTTAGAGATAGAATAGCTTTTTGTGGTATTGGTGTACCAAAGAAATTCTTCGCAAGTCTTGAAGATCTTGGTACCAATGTAATTGAAAAGATCACTTTTAGTAATCATCATTACTACTCAAGAAATGATGTCTATTCGCTAATAAAAATTTCAAGAAAATTTGATAAATATACTTTGATAACGACGGCAAAAGATTATGTAAGATTTAATGATATAAATGACCCCAAAAGAGAATTGAGAGAAATAATTGATGTTCTGGACATGGAAGTCAGATTTGAAGATGTTGAGAGCTTAAAGAAATTCCTATAATAATTATTTATCTGTATTAGTTTTTTTCTTATATGCTTCTAAAGCAAACTCTGGAGATACATAAGCTTCTTGTTTATCTACTGACCAATATTTAATATCTGATATTTCTATTTTTTTTCCACTAATGCCGCATAATACATATTGTCCATCATGAATTACATCAAACTCACCGTGTCTATATTTTAATAAAGCCATTTTATCATCTATAGATTTATTCATAAGTTTACTACCTATTCTTTATCTTGATTTTTTTTGACATTAATCTCGCCATCTGAAAATAATATGTTGAATGAATTATAACTTTTTGATTCATATTTTGAACCAATAATCTCCTTATCTGTTCCCCTTATGAGAGTATATCCCCTTTTTAGGATATTCTTATAATTTAGTGATTGAAGGATTCTTTGTAATCCCTCCAATTGTTGTTTCTGCAATGGGAGTGTTGAATGTATTTGATTAAAAATTCTATCAAAACGCCTTGTCATATTATCCCTTTGGTCTTTGATATATTTCATTTTTTCTCTGGAGAAGAAATCAAGGTTACTCTCAAATTCTATTTTTTTTGATAGAATATTAGCAAGTAGTGATTGTTTTGAAATTTTTGAATTTATTTTTTCAAATTGTAGATTCATATCTGTGATAAAATTTAGACCCATAAAGTCTATCATATTTTCTAACTGACTATGCTTCATGCCATGCTTTTCCATTTTATCATTTAAATTTGAAAATAATAATCTTTGATTATTTTTAATTAAAGACTCTATCTCATAAATCTTTGGAAAAAGTAAATTAGCGGCACTCGTTGGAGTCGGGGCTCTTAGATCTGAGACAAAATCAATCAATGTATTATCTGTTTCATGGCCAACCGCACTTACGATTGGTATTGTTGAATTAAAAACACTCCGTACTAGCCTTTCATCATTAAATCCCCATAAATCTTCTAAGCTCCCTCCCCCTCTTGCTATAAGGATAATATCAGGTCTGAGATTATTGGTTTCTTCTATTAAATTTATCCTATCGACCGCTTCACTAATCTCAGTTGGACATTTTACCCCCTGGACGGATACATCATAAATAGAAATATTGATAGGATAACCATTATCCTTATATACTCTCAATATATCCCTTATAACTGCCCCATGAATTGAAGTAATGATAATAATATTTCTTGGATATTTTGAAATTGTCTTCTTAAATCTATTATCAAACAAACCTTCTTCCTGTAACTGTTTTTTTAATTTCTCAAAAAGAGCGAGGAGGGCCCCTTCGCCAGCTAATTCAATATTATCCACTTGTATTTGATAGCTTGATATCCCCCTCTTTGAATATGTTGTTATTTTCCCAGATACAACAACTTCTAATCCATCTTGGGGTTTTATTTTTAATTGACGATAGGCATTATTAAAAATGATTGCATTGATTACATCATCATTTTCTTTTATTTTCAAATATGCAATCCCATTTTTTATAGCGAGACCCGATACCTCGCCCTTAATTTTGACATATCCAAAGCTATCCTCAATCTTCTGCTTAATGGCAGCTGATATTTCACTTACTCCATACTCAGGAATATTTTCATTAACAAAATTCATCTAAAATATAAAATTATCAATTAACATTACGGTTTTATAGGTTAATATCAATTAGCAGATAATTCAAAATAATAAAATAATATAATGAGAATACTTTTAATTGGGAATGGAGGTAGAGAACATGCAATAGCACGATCTTTATATAATGGATCACCCTCAGACATATTATATGCTATCCCAGGAAATCCTGGGATTAGTCAATATTGTGAATGTATTAAAATTAACCCCTTAGATTTTAAAGCTCTATGTAATTTTGTTTCTATGAACAAAGTAGGGTTGGTTATTATTGGTCCAGAAGTTCCAATATGCAATGGGTTAACAGATTATTTGTTGGAGTTAGGAGTAAAGGTATTCGCACCCAGAGAAAAAGCCTCATTACTAGAATCGTCAAAGAAATTTACTAAAGAAATTGCTCTTGAAAATAATATTCCAACTGCTGCTGCAAAATCGTTCAATGTATATGCAGAAAGTATTGAATATTTAAAAAAGATGCAACCCCCATATGTTATTAAGGCAGATGGATTAGCTGCCGGAAAAGGTGTGTTTATATGTGACTCCTTCTTGGAGGCACAAACTGCTGTACATGATATATTTGATGGTCGTTTTGGTTTAAATCAATCAGTTCTAATCGAGGAATTCCTTGATGGTGAAGAAATAAGTTATTTCGCTATCTCAGATGGTGAGAATATTCTCCCGTTGATGGGTGCTCAGGATCATAAAAGACTTTTAGATGGAGATAAAGGTCCAAATACTGGTGGAATGGGAGCCTACTGCCCGCCTCCAATTCTAACAAAAAAATTAGAAAATAAGATTATTAACCTTATATTAGAACCAACTCTAAGTGGTTTAAAAAAAAGAGATATTTCGTATACTGGTGTTTTATTTGCTGGATTGATGATCAGAGATGGTGAACCAAGCTTAATTGAATATAATATAAGATTTGGTGATCCTGAAACTCAAGCACTACTTATGCTCTTAAAATCAAACTTTACAGAACTTGTGCTAGATACTGTTAATGTAAATTTAAAGAATCATAAAATTCAGTGGCATGATAAAAAATCTCTTACTATCGTGTTAGCCAATAAAGGATATCCACTCGAATATAATATTGATTCATCGATAACCGGAATTGAAGATGCTGAGGCGAATAAAAACATAAAAGTATTTCACGCAGGAACATCCATTGTAAATGGAGAGTTAATTGCGACAGGTGGAAGAGTTCTTAATGTGACTTCAACTGCTAACACAATTCAAGAAGCAAGAGACCAGGCCTATGAAGCAGTGGATAAAATCACATATAAAGATAAATTTTATAGAAAAGATATTGCATGGAGGGGTATCCAGTCAGAATAATTCATCTTTTACTCTTGAAAAATAATTTTAGTAAATTTCTATTCTCTTCTTCTAATATTCCACCATATATTTCTGGTTTATGATTAGAGGAACCTACTCCATTAGGCTTTGAGTAATCTTCGAGTATATTTCTATCAATCTCATAGCTATAGGCTCCAAAATAAATACGTCGAATCCTTGCATAAGAAATTGCAAAATAACACATTGAACATGGCTCTAGGGTTACATAAATATCGCAATTTGATAATACATTATTGGCTAACTTTGAAGATGCTAATCTTATCGCCATAATTTCTGCGTGAGAGGTTGGGTCATATAAGGTTCTTGTCATATTATGAGCTTGAGATATGATCTTTCCGTGAGTGTCCGTTATGACAGCTCCAACTGGAACCTCATTATTATTTTGAGCAAGTTTCGCTTCTTCAATAGCTACTTTCATAAATTTCATGATATAACTTAACTATTAATGCTAATTTTATTTTTTATTTATATAATTAAAGTTATGCCTAATAATGCAAATTACAAAATAGAAAATCAACGTATCGCCAAAATAATATCTCGTTCTGGTGCCTACTCACGAAGAGACGCAGAAAAATTAATCATAGATCGTAGAATAAAAATAAATGGGGAGCTAGTAATGTCTCCAATAACTTTTGTAACAAGCAGAGACACTATATCCATTGATGACAAGGTCCTCTCTTATGAATTAACCACTAAAATCTGGATTCTAAATAAGCCCAAGGGTTATATAACAACAACAAAAGATCCACAAAAACGAGAAACTGTCTTCAGCTTATTACCAAGAAAAGTTAATCACCTAATATCTATTGGAAGACTAGATATAAATACTGAAGGATTATTACTATTCACAAATAATGGAGATTTATCCAGATTTATGGAGCACCCCAGAAGTAAATTGATAAGGAGGTATAAGATTAAGACTCGAGGAAAACTAGAGCAAAAGCTTATAGATAAAATGTGTGGTGAAATAATAATTGAGCATATAAAATATAACATAATTTCTGCAAGTATATTATCTTACAGCGAGGCGAATACTTGGCTTCAAATTGAGATATCTGAAGGAAAGAACAGAGAAATTAGAAAAATTTGTCAATATTTTAATCTTCAAATAAATAGGCTTATCCGAACAAAATTTGGACCATTCGAACTTGGTAATATTCAAAAAGGACATTTTGTTGAAATTGATTATAAAATTGTGAATCAAAGATTAAAAAAAATTGGTTTTAATATAAGGTAATAACCATGAGAGTTATATCTGGTATCGCTAAAGGAAAAAAATTAGTCTCAAGTAATGATAAAAAAATTAGACCAACATCTGATAAAGTTAAGATGGCAATATATAATATTATTGAGCATGGAAACATAAGCTTTTCACTTTATAATAAAAATGTTTTGGATCTTTTTTCTGGTTCTGGAAGCCTCGGAATTGAAGCTCTTTCAAGAGGCTCGGCACATTGCTTATTTATAGATATTAGTAAGATATCGCAAAAAATTTGTCGTACAAATTTAGAAAATTGTAATTTATTAAACAAGTCAAAGAACTTAGTTTTTAATATTAGTAATTCAAAAAAATTTGAGTCTGAAAAAAAATTTGATCTTATTTTTGCAGATCCACCATATAATAAAAATTATATCAGTACAGTATTTGCATTCATATTGAAAAATGAACTTTTAAATAAAAATGGGCTGCTTGTAGTTGAAGAAGATAAGAAAAGTAAAATTATTGAAGATGAAAATTTTGAGTTAATCTGTAAAAAAATATATGGAAACTCTCAAGTTCTTTTCTTTCAATTTAAGCTACGTTCTCTCAAATAGTTTTTCTATCTCCTCTTGGCTAAGGTAAATATGTGAGGGTCGACCATGATTGCACTGTCCTGAGTCTGGTGTAACTTCAATTTCTCTTAATAAAGCGTTCATTTCATCGATATTTAATTGTCTTCCACTCCTAATTGACCCATAGCAAGCGATCCTTGAGAGGATTAAGTTTAATCTATCATCAAAGTTTTTTAGTAAAAAATCATCATTAATACAATCCAATATATCATTAATAAGATCCTTTAAATTAGCTCCAATTATTAGAGTGGGGATTGCTCTAATAATTATTTCATTACCGAAGTCTTCAATTTCGATTCCAAAACTCAATAAATCAGAATCTACAGATAATATTTTTTCTTTATCTATCTGACTTAAATTATGGATATACGGTATCAAAAGCGTCTGTCTTTCTATCTCATTATTATGGAAACTTAGCTTCATTTTCTCATATACTATTCTCTCATGAGCCGCATGCTGGTCAACGATAATCATTCCATTCTGGTTTTGTGCCAATATATAATTCTTGAAAATTTGTGCTCTTGCAAATCCAAGAGGATAATTATTGTTTTGATTACTATTTATTAAAATATTTTTATCATTTATTTCTGAAATATCATTTGTGTTTCTACTATTTTTTACTAATTCGTTGTATGTTGTTTTATCAGCCTGTATGGCCATCTCACCCTGAGTTTGGTAAACTGAACTTTGATATTTCTCATGAATAGTATTAACATTCTTCAATGTTGATGATAGATTCAAGCTTTTGGAGTTCGATTTTGCTAGTGATTTATTAATGGCAGAAATCAAGATAGATGTAACCTGCCTATCGTTAGCAAATCTAACTTCTGATTTAGCTGGGTGGACATTAACATCTACGGCGTATGTTGGTATGGTTATTTTTATAATAAAAATTGGAAATCTTCCTTTGGCCAGCCTATCTTTGTAAGCTGATCTTATAGCACCAGATAATCTTCTGTCGGTTATCACGCGATTATTGACAATGATATACTGTGAATTTGAATTAGTTCTATTGTAAGCGGGTAATCCAATATAACCCTGAATAGTGACATCAGAACTTGCATGATTAAGCGTGGTCATGTTATTGAGGAAATCTATTCCAAAAATATCAATAATACGATTTTCAAACAATGACTCTTTTGAAGATTCTCCTCTGACCCAACTTAGATATTGTTTTCCATCTACCTCAATTTTGAAAGAGACCTCTGGGTTCGATATCGCCAGTTTCTTTAATAAATTAAGGATAGCACCTAACTCACTGCGGGCGCTTTTTAAAAATTTATACCTTGCTGGTAATTTTAAAAACAAATTTTCAACGGTTACGATAGTTCCTTGATTACATGGGGATTGTCTTATTTTTTTTTCTTTACCATAATCGACTGTAATTTGATACCCATTATCTGATATAACCTTAGAGATAATCCGAATCCTTGAAACAGATCCAATCGATGGAAGTGCCTCACCTCTAAATCCTAGTGTATTAATTTTTTCAATATTATTTTTTTCTAATTTAGATGTAGCATGTCTCTTTATAGATAAAGCAAGGTCTTCTTTTGACATACCACAGCCATCATCTTCTATTTCTATGAACTCTTTGCCACCATCTTTGATTTTTATAGATATATTTCTAGAGTTAGCATCAATTGCGTTTTCAACCAACTCTTTTACAATAGAGGATGGACGCTCAATTACTTCACCAGCTGCAATTTGATTAATAGTATTGCTATCTAGTAATTTAATAACCATTACCATACCTCATACTGAACGATCGTTCGGTTAAAATAAACCAAATCCACTTGTTATACCGCCCATTAAACCTTTAAACACTGTTGGCATCCTGTCAACAGGTGGAATCTCGTCTCGTTTTGTAGTATCTACGCTACTTTCAAATTCTGTTTCACTATCACTTTTTGAGTTTTCTTTTCCATCTAAATCTATAATATCATCAATTGATAGCTCATAATTTATCTTACTCTTGTCAGAAATATCATCTGTTTCCTGAAGATTTTTTAACATCAATCGATTCAAACTAAGAGCCTCAACTTTAATCGAATTTTTTTCTTCATTCTCAGCCATAGTCTTATTATCAATAATTTCTCTCTTATTTAGTCTTTTAAATTCTTCTTCAGTGTCCAATACTTGGGCATTCTCATCTTTGAGTCTTGCCAGATATTCAGTAAGGTTTTCATCTTTTATAGCCCCCTCTTCAGCATATAGTTCCTTTTTTATATTAGGATTGGCACTCTTACTATTTGCCATAAGTAGAATATCCTCTTCAGCCCTTGATATACTCGATGGTGCTTCTTCACCTAATACTAAAAGCTTAGCTTCTTCTCGGGTATTAATAAGGAAAGCAGGGTCCTCATCTGATGGCGGCCTTAGCAAGTAATCCGGGGGCATTATCAATGGTTTTTTGGTAACAGTTAGAAATTCATCTGGAGGACCGGCTTGGAATGCGCTTCCAGTAGTAGATGAAGATACAAATTCCTTTAATGAAGATCCACAACTTGGCAAAATAAGTAAACAAACAAAAAATATTCTACTATATTTGGCAAGTGACATATTCAATTTATATTATTTATTAGAAAATTTAAAATTAATTTTAGGCCAAGTAAATACCAAAAGCAATAGCATTAATCCGGTTACTATATAAATATCCGCAATATTGAAGACATACCAACTATATTCTTTTAAATAAAAATGAAAAAAATCTGCAACACCCGAATATAACAGCCTATCAATAATATTAGATAGTGCACCTGCAAGGATTAAGGTAAGTGATACCATTTTAAATTTAATTTTAGAACTAAATATAAACTTTGTGATCCATAGACAAATTAAAAGAGAAAAAATACAAATAAATATTTGTCCTAAATAACTCTCCTGTGGGAAAAGACCATAACTAAAACCTCTATTCCAAACCAGTATAATTTCAAAAAAACTAGTTACATCTATAGCTTTAATATCAAATTGCTCAAAATATCTTAATAGAAGATATTTTATCAATCTATCAAATATAAATAAGACCATAAAAAAAATTAAGAATTTTTTTTGAATTATGTTATTAAAAATATCAATTTTATACATTTTTATTAAGGTTTATTTTCTTTTATAAACTCTCGTACTGCATTCGCATCTCTGATTGATAAATCTGGATAATCATTATCTTTTCCAACATCTTCAGAAATTCTCCATGATCTCTGGCATTTATTACCCTTTGCATGCAATACTAAGACCCCAATATCAGGCTGATCTTCAAGAATAAAATATTTATCCGTCAATTGATCTTTGACAATTTCGGCATGGCTTGTGATACAAACTTCAGCAATATCAATATCTTGGATAAATTGTAAAATATTATCATTTTTAACACAAATCTGTATATCAGCCTCAAGGCTAGAGCCAATAGTCTTATTCCTTCTTTGAATTTCTAAAGCAGCAGTGACTGTTCGCCTTAATTTAAGGATATTCTCCCATTTTTCGTTAACTTTGTTATTAATCAAACTTAAGTCAGCAGCATCAAATCTCGTGAGGTGAATTGACTCGTTGTCACTGTATTGATAATTTTTCCATACATCTTCCATCGTAAAGCTCAGAATTGGGGCATATAGTTTAATTATTCTGTTAAAAATTATATTTATAACATAAAGAGTAGATCGTCTCTTACTACTTGAAAAGCTGTCACAATAGAGGGAGTCTTTTCTGATATCAAAATAAAATGCAGACAAATCTTGATTTATAAAGTTAATTAATAAAGATGTGACCTTCTTAAATTCATATTGATCGTAAGCAATTGCTACATCATTTTGTAAATTAGTAAGTTTATGAAGCATATATTTCTCTAATTCATTAAGATCACTATATGAGTACTCCCATTGAGAATCATAATATGATAAGACTCCAAGCATCCATCTTATTGTATTTCTAATTTTCCTGTACGAGTCTACTACTGATTTGAGAATCTCATCGCCAATTCTTTGATCATCAGTATAGTCTGTTGATGCTACCCAAAGCCTTAAGACATCAGCCCCATATTTCTTAACAATATCCTGCGGAGAAACTACATTGCCAGAAGATTTTGACATTTTTTTGCCATCTTTATCCATCGTAAAACCATGTGTAAGAAGTGCATTATATGGTGCACGACCTCTTGTTAAACTGCTTTCTAATAATGATGAATGAAACCAGCCCCTGTGTTGATCACTGCCTTCTAAATAAAGATCCGCTGGCCAGTTTGCTGACGGATTTTCTTCTAATACAAATGCATGTGTTGTTCCCGATTCAAACCACACATCTAGAATATCATCAACCTTTTCCCAATCTGAAAAATCTTCGATAATTCCATCTAAAAATCTCTCTTTTGCATTTTCTGCAAACCATGCATTTGCGCCTTCTTTAGAAAAAATATCTTGTATACGGCTAATTAATTTTTCTGAGCCTTCAAAAGTTGGATTCGGAATAAAAATACCAGTAGATTTATTGATAAATAGAGAAATTGGTACTCCCCATGATCTTTGTCTCGATAAAACCCAGTCTGGTCTATTCTCTATCATAGCCTTAAGTCTATTTTTGCCGCTCTCTGGGTGAAAGACTGTATTCTCGATTGACTTTATTGCTTTAACCCTCAATCCATCCTCTTTATTATCTTCCATTGATATGAACCATTGGGGTGTATTTCTAAAAATTACAGGTTTTTTTGATCTCCAAGAATGAGGATATTGATGATCAAATCGCTTTCTGGCAATTATTGAGTTAGTTTCAACAAGCTTACTAATTACGTGATCATTGGCCTTACCTTTTTTACCACTTGTATCAATTACACTAATATTCTCAAATCCATCTATTTTTTTATCAAAACTACCATCTTCGTTTACAGTATATGGAATTGAACTCTCAATATTCATCTTTTCCAAGTTCTTCTTGTTTTTCATCCAAATTTCAAAATCGTCAATCCCGTGCCCAGGTGCAGTATGGACAAACCCAGTTCCAGTGTCATCCATCACATGATCTCCGTCTAGTAATGGTACTGAAAAGTCAAAATTCTTCAGAGAATTTCTGAATGGGTGATTGCATATAATCTTGTTTAATACTTTTGCTGGGACCGACCCAATTTTCTTGAATGAAGTAACTTTTGAGACCTGCATTACTTCTTCCACGAGTGCGTCTGCAATTATTAACTTATCACCCTTTATTGCCCACATATCCGCTTCAACTTCGGATATTTCAAATATAGAGTAATTTATTTTCGATGAGTAACATATTGCCCTATTCCCTGGCATCGTCCATGGAGTTGTTGTCCATATCAATATGGAAGCATTATTGATTTGTTCAGTTATTTCTGAATCATTAAGTTCTGTTTTTTCAGGATCAATTTTAAATTTAACCCAGACGGCATCTGAAGTATAATCTAGATATTCAACTTCTGCCTCTGCAAGAGCTGTTTTTTCTATTACTGACCACATTACAGGCTTTGATCCTTGATATAAAGAACCCTGCATTGCTATTTTCAATAACTCCTTCGCGATCAATGCTTCGGATTGAAATTTCATAGTAGTGTATGGATTTTCCCAATCACCAATTACACCAAGCCTCTTAAATTCTTCTTTTTGGATATTAATCCAGTGCTCTGCAAAATCCCTACACTCATCCCTAAACTTATTTACCGGAATTAAATCCTTATCCATACCTTTATTTCTGTATTTCTCTTCAACCTTCCATTCTATTGGCAAACCATGACAATCCCATCCGGGAATATAAGATACATCATAATTCATCATAAACTTTGACCGAACAATTAAATCTTTTAGTACCTTATTTAAGGCATGACCGATGTGTAAGTTTCCATTTGCGTATGGAGGTCCGTCATGAAGAGTAAATTTTTCTCTACCACTAGAAATTCTTATATTTTCATTATATAGATCCAACTTTTGCCAATATTTTAATACTTCAGGTTCAGCATCGGGAAGATTTGCGCGCATGGCAAAATCTGTTTTTGGAAGCAGTATAGTGTCTGCCCAACTTTTTACATCCTCAATTTTTTTATTCATCTATGCCACATTTTTAATTATTTATCTAATAAACTAAATTTTTTGTCATAGTATTGCAATTTAATTAAAACATTTTCACAGTCAATTTTCATTTGATTTTTTAATTTATTATCGCTCTCATATGTCTGATCATATCTTACAAAATCAATAAATTCTATCTTGACTTCATGATCATAAATATTGCTATTAAAATCAAATATATAGGTCTCTAAGAATTCTTCAGTTCCTTCATAAGTTGGTCTTTTTCCATAATATGTAGCGCCTTGATATCGCTTTGAGTCTATATATACATTTGTTGCATATATTCCATGTGCAAATTTAATTGAACCGTCTAATCTTATATTGATTGTTGGGTATCCTATTTGATTACCTTTATTCGCACCCGTTATTACAACACCCATCGTATACCAATAATGTCCCAGCATTTTATTTACTTCGGCAATATTTCCCTGTAATAAATATTCTCTGATTGAAGAAGATGAATAAGTCTTTGACAAACTATTCGCTTGTTTTTCAATTACGTCAAAACCTATATTATTCTCTTTTGATAGATATTTGAGTATTTCTATATTTCCCGACCTCTTATAACCAAATTTAAAATCTGACCCTACTATTATATGAGAAACGTTTATACCATTCTTAAGCACATGATTAAAAAAAACATCTGGTGGCATCAAAGATAGTTGTTTATTAAATTTAATTTTAAATAAAATATCCAGATCTTGCCTACTGAGAATATCTTGCTTTGTAACTTCATCATTTATTTGTGAGAAATTTTTCTCACCTGAGAAGAAAACTCGTGGATGTGGGGTGAATGTGATCAGTCCTGCCAAACGGGCATTTTGATTGGCCAATTGTACTACTTTTCTTATAAGAGCTTTGTGGCCATTGTGGATACCATCAAAATTACCAATTGCAACAACTGATTTATGGTATTCCTGATTAAGGTCGGTATAATTTTCTATGATTTTCATGCTGGCACTTATTTATATGTAATTGAAAAAATCCAATTCACGTTGAATATATTTTGGCATTTTTATGTTTATATTATTTTCTTGAATAAAGTTGATAATTATATTTCTCTCAAATTCACTATTGCCAATATATTCATCTAATTCTTCCTTATGAACGCCATCCGTAATAAATAATGAATCAATATCATTCATACTTGCTCCCATAATATCAGTATACAAACCATCACCAATTGCAAGTACTTGTTTTTTTGAAATTTGTTTACCAAGTATTTGATTTGCCCTTTTTATGACTTGATCATAAATAATTGAGTATGGTTTCCCAAAATAAACAACCTTTCCACCTACTTCTTCATATCTTTGAGCAATTAGACCAGCACAAGGCAAAATAGTGGAACCTTTATTAACATATAAATCTGGATTAGCACAATGCAGCGTTATTGATCTCTCTTTAAGATTATTTAAGATACTCTCATAATCTTCAATTGACTCATTAAACTCATCAAAAAAACCTGTACAAATACAATTATCACAATTTTCAAAATTGACTTTGTTTATTTTTATATTATCGAATAGTGAATTATCTTTGGCAGGACCTAAATGGTATAAAGGAGATGAATTAAGAGTATTTAGCCACTCAAAAGTACAATCTCCCGAAGAGACAATATATTGACAAATACCACTATCAATTCCCATTTTTAGCAAGTAATCTCTAACATTCTTTGATCTTCTTGGTGCATTCGTTAGAAGAATGACTAGTCCTCCTTTATCAATAAAATCTTTTAAAAACTTTACCGCTCTGGGAAAGTAATTTTTTCCATTATGCAACACTCCCCATATATCACAGATGATCACCTCGTAATGATTTTTCATATTTTTTTCTACTGGCTATCCATATTATCTACGAATTTTTTACATTAAATACTTAAATTAGTAATATTAAAGAAAATTACTATACATTTACTAATTTATCACAATAAAAAAATCTTGTTATACATCTATTGACAAATTATCTACGAGAACTTATATGTACATTAGCACTTCATTAGAGTGAGTGCTAAAAATAATTTTATATTTTAACAAACAAAGTATTGGAGAATAGAAAATGAGCTTTCGTCCTTTGCACGACCGCGTACTAGTACGTCGAGTCGATGAAGATGAGAAAACATCTGGTGGAATTATAATTCCAGATACAGCAAAAGAAAAACCAAGCCAAGGTGAAGTTGTATCAGTTGGTCCAGGTGAAAGAGATGATAATGGAAAAAGAGTCGCTCTTGACGTAAAAAAAGGAGATAAAGTACTCTTTGGTAAATGGTCAGGAACCGAAGTCAAAGTTGGTGATGAAGAACTCTTAATTATGAAAGAGTCTGATATCATGGGCATTGTAGAATAAATTTTTAAATTAGAGAGGAATAAATAATGTCTGCTAAAGAAGTTAAGTTTTCTGCTGACGCGAGAGATAGAATGTTAACTGGTGTTAATACTCTTGCTGATGCGGTTAAAGTAACATTGGGGCCAAAAGGTCGTAATGTTGTAATTGATAAATCATTTGGTGCTCCAAGAATTACTAAAGACGGTGTAACTGTTGCAAAAGATATTGAACTAAAAGATAAGTTTGAAAACATGGGTGCGCAAATGCTAAGAGAAGTGGCATCAAAAACTAATGATGTTGCAGGTGACGGAACTACAACAGCTACAGTTTTAGCTCAAGCAATTGTTAAGGAAGGCGTTAAGTCTGTTGCTGCTGGTATGAACCCAATGGATTTAAAAAGAGGAGTTGAAGTTGCGGTCAACGCAGCAATAGCTGACTTAACAAGTAAATCAAAGAAAATTAAAGGTACAGATGAAGTATCTCAAGTTGGAACGATATCTGCTAATGGTGAAGCTATTATCGGTGAGAAAATTGCCGAAGCTATGCAAGTTGTCGGTAATGATGGTGTAATAACTGTAGAGGAATCCAAAGCTCTAGAATTTGAACTAGATACTGTTGAAGGTATGTTATTCGATAGAGGTTATTTATCTCCGTATTTCATCACAAACGCTGAGAAAATGATTTGTGACTTAGAGGATCCATATATTCTTCTGTTTGAAAAGAAACTTTCAACTTTACAACCAATGTTACCTATTCTTGAACAAGTAGTTCAAAATGGTAAGCCACTTCTTATAATTGCGGAAGATGTTGAAGGTGAAGCTTTAGCAACGCTAGTTGTAAACAAGTTACGTGGCGGTCTGAAAGTTTCTGCAGTAAAGGCTCCTGGATTTGGCGATAGAAGGAAAGCAATGCTTGAAGATATTGCCATCCTAACAGGCGGTCAAGTAATATCAGAAGATATTGGTATCAAGCTTGAAACAGTTTCTCTTGAAATGCTTGGACATGCAAAGAGAGTTTCAATCACAAAAGAAGAAACAACAATCATTGATGGTTCAGGTGAAAAGAGCGATATACAATCTCGTGTAAGTCAAATACGTTCGCAAATTGAAGATACATCTTCTGACTATGATAAAGAGAAACTTCAAGAGAGACTTGCAAAACTATCTGGAGGTGTAGCCGTAATCAAAGTTGGTGGTGCTACAGAAATTGAAGTAAAAGAGAAAAAAGACCGTGTTGATGATGCATTAAATGCAACCCGTGCAGCTGTTGAAGAGGGAGTCCTTCCAGGTGGAGGAGTCGCGCTTTTAAGATGCACTGACGCGGTAAGAAAAATATCTGATGCTAACCCTGATATACAGGCTGGTATCAATATTGTTCTCAAAGCTCTAGAAGCTCCAATCAGACAAATTGTTGAAAATGCTGGTGTAGAAGGTTCAATTGTAGTTTCAAAAGTTCTTGAGAACAAAAGCCATAGTTTTGGTTTTGATGCACAAACAGAAACTTATACTGACCTTGTTAAAGCCGGTATAATTGACCCAACTAAAGTAGTAAGAACAGCTCTTCAAGATGCTTCATCCGTTGCAAGCCTTCTTATTACAACAGAGGCAATGATTGGTGATCTTCCAGATGATAATTCGTCAGCACCTGCAATGCCTGGTGGAATGCCAGACATGGGTGGTATGGGCGGAATGATGTAGATCATTATCCAAGCACAAAAATATTACCCCTTTAAATTATTATTTAAAGGGGTTTTTTTTGAAAACTTAGTATCTTACTTTGTATATTAGCAACAGAATCCTTGCTGACTTCTAATAAACCTAAAATTTCCCTTAGCATATCTAGTTTTGACTTATTCCAAGCTGAATTAAAGCTTGCAAATATACAGGCTTGACTTTTTAGTATTGTACCAGAATCCAACCTTTTCAATTGATTAGCTTTTAGTGTAGATCCTGTAGTTGTTATATCAATAATTATTTCCGAAGCTCCATATGCAGGAGCACCTTCAGTAGCTCCGTGACTATCTACAAGAATATAATCTGAAAACCCCTTATTTACAAAAAATTCACGTGAAATTTTGGGGTATTTAGTAGCAATCCTCAAACGTTTTTTATTTGTAAGCCTAAAATCATAGATTACGTCTTCGAGATCTTCGAGTGATATAACATCAATCCACGATACTGGGACAGCTATTACGATATCTGCAAAGCCAAATCCTAGATTATGGGCCAAAGCAACATTATTTTCAGTGTCATAAATATTTTCATGGACTAAATCTAGACCTGTTATACCCAAATCAATGCTACCTTTTAACAATTCGAGTGTTATTTCTTTTGGTGATAAAAAGACTATATCTACTCCTGTAAGCTCTAATATCTTACCCCTATAATCACGATCTCCCTTATCCCTTATGATCTCCATATTATGAGAAGAAAAGATCTTTTGTGTATCTTGCTCCAATCTACCTTTATTTGGGATCGCAATTATTAAATTATTTTTCATTGGAAACTTCTTCATGCAATAGTCTATCAATATATATAGAGCAACCTACGGATGGTATTGGTTCATATGAGCCAAGTTCCTCAAAAATTTTATCATAACGACCACCAATTGCAAGTGGGTCTATTGTTTGGCTATTCTTATTACTAATTTGAAATATTAATCCCGTATAGTATTCTACTTTTCGAGATAAAGTTGCATTAAACTTAATATTATTTAGTTCTACATTACTCTTCTCTAGCTTTTCTAATCTATCTTCAAAGTCAAT